>ERZ773218.110-NODE-110-length-102159-cov-4.743702_pt1 | contig 102159 bp, 86 predicted proteins | sample MGYA00580527_ERZ773218 | MGnify/ENA primary metagenome ERZ773218 (study PRJEB29015, sample SAMEA2737763) | human gut metagenome | biome: human gut; feature: human-associated habitat; material: faeces | place: China | collected 2012 ...
TGTGCAATCGCTTCTGACAGCACACGCACACAGGCATAAACCGCAATATGCTGTAAGGCTGTTCTGTCGGTGACACGTTTACCGCTGTTGGCTCGTCCAAAGAAATATGTGTAGGACGGCGAATCATAGCTGTTGGTCGGCTTATCTCTGGACTTGAATAGTCCTGTAAAAATACCCATAAGAATCACTCCTTTCTTGACTTTGAGGGTTGGGGTGTGGTATAATATACTAAACTAAACAGAATGTAGGGTAGAAACTCTATAAATCGTGCTTTGTTAATTTGGTAAATTCTAATATCTGGGGTATGGTGGTGAAAGTACAAGATGAATGCAAACTATCTCAAACTTGAAAAAGGTAAGCAGATTGGAATACGTAAAAGAATACTAAAAGGAAATAAGTATTATTGGTATTCATATGCTGTTCAAAAAGTTAATGATATATATATCGTCTATGAGCATGAAATTGCAGAAGATAATATTTGTATGGAAATTGATGAGTATGAAAATATTTATCAATAACTATAAATGAGCATGCACCGTCATTTTGCACAACAATTCCCAACCATTTATGCTCTCTCTGCAATTAAAAACGGGATTATCATGTGAAATTATGACATATTTTTGTGCAAGTCGCTGGAAATGCTCATTTATACTAAAGTAAAATATGAAATGCTATACAGCTGATGTGATGGGCATTAACCATTTACATCGCAAAAATTCCGGTGATTTTTACAGAAAGTGAGAATGCAAGAGTGAGAAAGAACATCATTCATCATCTTTTTTCTATAGCAGCTTTATGTGCTGTTGTTTTTACAAATACAATCTGGCTGACAGGCTGTGTTATTTATGACAGTAAAGATTTAGCAAAATTTGCGAAAGAGCAGCTATACGAAAAGTATGGAGAAGAGTTCGAAGTGAAAACTATCATGGATTCTCATCGAACAATTGCATATCCAGTAAATGATCCTGATTTATTGTTTGAGGTGTATAGCCTGATTGAAACACGTGGCGGAAAAGATGATTATATTCAATCGATCATTGGAGACCAATACAAGAAAATCGTGGAAAAAACCTTCGCCGATGTCAATTTGTATTTTTACATTGATGTAGATGTTCCGAGCATTCCGTTTAAAGAAAAAGAAATCAAGAATACGAATATCACAATTGAAGAATACAATGATGAGATGTCTGCATATAGCATTCATCCAACAATTGTTTTATATTTATCTTCTGATTTTTTAGATTGTTACAGTAATGAGGAATTATATTCCTATATTCAAAGCATTGTTTCTGATACAAATCTTGATTATTTAAGGATTGATTTTATATTACTGGAGGATGAGAAAACTGTAGAAGAATATTATAGCGAGTATCCCTCCCTTTCTTGTAATTCAAGTCTAATTGGATTTCTGGACGAAAAGTATGAGCGAGTGGCACAAGGTGCCGAGCAAGGTATTTGGAAAATGAGTATTGATGAATTTAATCAAGAAATGGAGGAGATTAGAGAAGATGAGTTATACAGATAAGGAAATGCAGGTTTCCACACAAATTGCATATATGAATATTACTCAAGATCAAATTAATGGATATTTAAAAGATCATAACGGAGAATATCCGACCATTCAAGAAATTCCAGTTTGCAAAGATAATCAAACCTATAACACCAGCATATCCCTCGTATCATAAACCGACTCATCAGAAACGCATCCACAGCGGATTGCACGGTCAAGAGCCATGATCATGGCAACCGCACCGTCAATCTTCTCTGTGGATTTTTCTTTATCCGGCTTGATATTTCCGGCAGGGTCACGCCTGATGAAAATGTTATCCATCATCCACCGAAGAACAGGGTGTCCGTTGTGGGCAAGGGTCTGTTCCAGAGTCAGTTTCATCAGTTCCTTGGTAGGCGGTGACATATCTTTGTAACCCTGCCCGAACTGCACCATCGTAAAACCAAGCCCCTCCAGATTTTGCGACATTTGCACTGCACCCCAACGGTCAAAAGCAATTTCTTTGATGTGAAATTTCTGCCCCAGTTCATCGATGAAGTTTTCGATAAAGCCATAGTGGACAACATTGCCCTCCGTTGTTTTCAGATAACCCTGCTGCTCCCACACATCATAGGGAACGTGGTCACGGCGAACTCTTAAAGGCAACGTTTCTTCCGGCAGCCAGAAGTAAGGCAAAATGTAATAATGTTCATCATCTTCTGTAGGCGGAAACACCAAAACAAATGCTGTAATATCCGTTGTAGAGGAAAGGTCAAGTCCACCGTAGCAGATTCTTCCTTCGAGTTCGGATTCATCAAAAGCAACCTTGCATTTGTCCCATTTTTCCATCGGCATCCAACGCACTGCCTGTTTTACCCACTGATTCAAACGCAGTTGCCGAAACGCATTTTCCTCGCCGGGAGTTTCCTTTGCAGAGTTACACGCAGCCACCACCTTATCCATACCGATAGTTTTATCAAGGCTTGGATTTGCTTTTTTCCACACTTTCGGATCCGTCCAGTCCTCGGATTCATCAGCACCATAAATGACCGGATAGAAAGTCGGATCATGTTTTCTGCCTTCCAGAATATCTTTTGCTTTCTGATGTACTTCATAGCAAATAGAATTTGTATCTGTTCCTGCCGTGGTGATAAGAAAGTAAAGCGGCTGCATTCTGGCATCGCCGGAGCCTTTGGTCATAACATCAAACAGCTTTCTGTTGGGTTGGTCGTACCCAACTAAGGGAACCACATTGTTTATAATTTATTTACATTCAAAAATTAAGACAAACAGACAGGCTTAAATTTGCAAAGAAAATCGAATAGATAACGAAAAGCGTTCTTCATATATCAGTGAGGAACGCTTTTTCTATTTATTCGGAGGTTATTATGGCAAATGAATCAAATTCATCGGTTGTCAGAGTGCATAAGAGCACCGACTTCACGATCATGAGCAATCATCATTTGAGAAATCAGAAACTCAGTCTGAAAGCAATCGGGCTGATGTCCAAAATACTGGGTCTGCCCTGTGACTGGAACTATTCCATTGCCGGACTGGTGAAAATCTGCAAAGAGGGCGAAACGGCAGTTCGTGCTGCCCTCCATGAACTGATCGACGAGCGGTATGTGTATCTGGAGAAGCTTCCGCCGAACTACTCCAAAAGCGGACGATTTGAGTACGTTTATCACATCTATGAAATTCCATACGAGAATATCCCTGATGGTCTGGAATGTCCGGAACTGTTTTTAAAAAAGCAGTCTGAAACAAATCAAAACGCAGATGTCCCAAATACAGAAAAACAAGATGCAGAAAACCTGTATCTTGAAAATCAGGATGTAGAAAACCAGGGACAATTAAATACTTACATATCAAGTATGAAAGAATCAAATATGAAAGAATTAAATGAAACGGCTTCTGCTCCGCCGAAGAAAAAGGCGGATAAGAAGAAATATGCAGAGGCTGTCACTATGACGGAAGAAGAATATCAGAAGCTGATGGCACAGCATTCCAAGGCATTTGTGGATAAGTGCATTGAGATTCTCAACAACTACAAGCTTTCCAGCGGAAAACGATACAAGTCAGATTATCACACCATTCTAAACTGGGTCATCGAAAGAGTTTCCAAGGATTATCCTCAGCTGGACAAACCACCTGCACAAAGTTCGGCTTACGATGTCAACGTCAATCCATTCGACCAGTTTGTGAGGTAAGAAAATGTTTATCAATACGGAATTACTGGAGTTTATCCGCTTGAAAAATCCCCTTTCTTCTGTTATCGGGAAATACGAAGTGATAACAGATGCTTGCTGTAAATGCCCATTCTGTCACAGCAAAACCAATTCTCTGAATCTTTTCCATGATGAGATCTACACCTGTTTTCACTGTGGTGAAAGCGGTGATGTATTTGGATTTGTCAGCAAGATTGAAAGGATTTCCTTTTCGGAAGCGGTTCAGAAAATGGCGGAAGCATCGGGCATCTATACCCTGGAGGAACTGAAACAGAAGAATATCTTTCGCTTCTGGGACAGATTTCTGATCCTCTGTGAGCAATATCACATTGCAGCAGACAGCATATTGCAGGAATATTCTTCGGAGCTGACAAAAGAATATCGTCTCAGTCTGAAATATGACAAAGAACCGGATACCGCTCCGCTGGAAAACATCATGCAGATGAAATACGGCATATCGAAGGAATTTTGGAACGCTGCTCCTGAGCATATTATGGAGTATCTGACAGCAGAAAGGAAACACAATGCATGATACACTGAAAAGCATTTTTCAGACGCTCTCTGAAAATGCAGAAGAAAACTTCATCAAGAACAAAAACGCAGAGGACTATCTCGCTGAGGACGGTTTGTGGCACTGCGGAAAATGCGGTACAGCAAAGCAGTTCCGACTGCCTGAGCGGTTTCTGAAAATGGGAATGCCTGAAATTGTCGGCTGCTGCTGTGCCTGTCAGTCTGCAAAAGAAAAACGAGAAAATGCAAAGCAACAGCTTGCATCTGTCATCAGGGGAAATAAAGAAAATGCTGATATCCCCGAACATTATCTGTCAGCTGACATTGCAGCGGTGGAATCTCCGGAAGCCAAAAGAATTGGTATGAACTATATCAAAAACTTTGAAAAACTGGGCAGGATCGGACTTCTCCTTTATGGTGATGTGGGAACGGGTAAGACCTATCTGGCAGCCTGCATTGCAAATGCTTTGCTGAATCAGGGCGTCCGTGTCAAATGGCTGACTACCATGCAGATCGTGGAACGCAGCTGTTTCTACAGCGAATCAGAATATGCTGAGTATAACCGAAGCATTACTGCTCCAGACTTGCTGATCATTGATGATCTGGGAGCAGAACGTGGCACAGATTTTGCACTGGAACGTGTTCACAGCCTTGTGGATACCCGTATCTCAGCAAATTTACCAATGATCGTAACCACCAATATCGATATTACGGATATGGGAAACTGCACTGATTTGAAGAAGAAACGCACATTTGACCGCATTATGCCTGCAACATTTGCTTTTGCTATGAAAGGGACTTCCTATCGCATGAAGCTGGCACAGAAAAGCTATGAAGCACTCAAAGATCTGCTCTTGAGTGAAGAAACAATTGGAAAGGACGGAAACACAAATGAGAATGATCAAAACGTATGAGGGTATGTCAATGAACTGCGATGTGATCGCAACAATTCAGTCGGTTTTCATGAACACACTGACCGGCAGCATCAGCGAAATTGTCGATGACAGCTTCGATCCGGATACCCTGGAATTTGCTGTGACTGCATTTACTACACTTGGAGATGAGGTAGTCCTTGCAGTTTATGCGACCGAAGAAGAACGTGACTATGCTAGATACAAGCTGGAAAACTGGCTTGTTTACGATGTTGGTAGCTATTACACCATGACAGAAAGAAAATAACGGAGGTTTTTACTATGGAAAAAATGATCGTAACAGAGTACAGCAGACCGATTATGCTGAATAAGGTCAAGGAGTTTGTACAGAGAACGATGTACCTTGCAGAGAACAAAGTGCTCCCCTATGCAGTGTTCGCACTGCTCGACAGCGGCGAAATGGTGAACATCGGCAATTTTAACGATGCAGACACCGCAGAGATCATCCGAATCATTCTGGACATTTTCGCAGAGGACAAGAAAGCGGTGTTCGATGTCAATCTTGAAGTTTTCGGAATCCGAAATTTCCTTGAAATGCTTCGATATGTGTCAGCCGACAGCGATTCTGTCTATCGAATTATGATAAACGAATTGAAACAGCAGCTGAAAAGCGGTACACTGGATGTCAGCTTTTCTTGACGGCTACATACAGCTTGCTCATGCCATTGTTTCTGTGGCAGCAGAAAGCTACAAATATACGCTCTTAGCTGTCAAAAATCATACCAGAAGCGATTCTGTTTTCAGGCGAAAGGAAGAACTGGAAAGCTTTTTTCTGTCGGAGTGGTTTGCACTGCTGTCCGGACTTGACGGAAGATATTTTATACAGAAAATGCAGGAGGTATACTATTTTGACAGGTAAAGAGTTTTTATGGCAGTACATTATGATTGATCGGCAGATCAGAAGCGTGAAGCTGCAGTTGGATAGTATGATCGCATTAGCCAATACAAGTGCAATGCAGGATCATTTGCAATCGAAAATCGACGACTTGACCAATTCGTTGAAATTAATTGTTGATAACGGAAATTTGGTTAAGATGCAGATGATCAATAAGATCCAGCAGATTGAAAATGATAACCGCAGAGAAATCCTCATTAGAAAGTACATCAAATTTGAGAGCATTGTCAAAATTTCAAAAGAAATGTTCATTTCAAGACAGGGCATCTACTATCACCTTGAACTTGGTGAGAAAGAAATTGAAAAGCTGATATAATACGAAAGACCAACTCGGCAAAAGCTAAGTTGGTCTTTTTTCTTTTATGATTAGTTATTCTCATCTTTATCGTGTTGTAGATAATACATCGTTTTCTGCGTTTCGATCTCAGCACGAAGTTCTTCTTCTGTTGGCAGATACAGCTTGTACTTTGATGCAAAAAGCTGTTCATTGCCGTGCATGACGGAATATCTTGCAATATCTTCATCCGTATCAGAACAAAGTACAATGCCGATCGTCGGATTATCTCCCTCACTTCGTTTCAGTTCGTCATACATTCGGATATACATATCCATTTGCCCGACATCCTGATGCGTAATTTTCTCTGTTTTAAGGTCAATCAGAACAAAACATTTCAGAATGTAGTTGTAAAAAACGAGATCAATGTAGTAATCTTGTTTCTCCGTTTTGATATGTTGTTGTCTTGCGACAAAGGCATATCCTTTACCGAGTTCCATAAGAAATTTCTGAATATTGGAAAGAATGCTCGATTCCAGTTCACTTTCTGTAAAATCTGTATTTGATGATAAGCCCAAAAATTCAGCTATTACAGGATTCTTGATAAACTCCAGCTTGTCCGTTTGAAAATCAGCTGTAAGCTGTTTCATCTCATTCTCGACACGATTCCTATTCTGTGTCTGTAACATACGGTAGTAGTATTGCGATGAGATGTTTCTTTGTAATGTGCGTACACTCCATGTCTGCTCGTAAGCCTCTTTTTCATACCAGTCACGGGCAATCTTGTCTTTCACTTGTAATAAGACGTTGTAATGTGACCAAGACAACAAGATTGCAGATTTTCCAGACGGTGTCTGGAAAATCTCAGGGTAGGTTTTATAGAAAGAATAGAAGCTGTATAAATTAGATTTTGTATAGCCTTTTCCAAATTCTTTGGTTAGTTCAAAAGATAACTTTTTTATCACTTCAGCACCATAATCAGCACGATCTTCCCCATTCAGTTCCTCACTTGCAATTCGGTATCCGATCAGCCAATTACGCTGAACAAGGATCGTATTTACAGCCTGATGTGCAGTTTTCTGAGAACCCTCTATGATCTTTCGCATATCATTCATGATGTCATCTGTTTTCGTGAAATTACTCATAACATCATTTTGTCCCATGTTAACGATATTATCCATTATTTTTTCCTTTCCGAAAAATCTTTCATATGAAATAGTATAGCATAAAACGAAGATTTCTTCAATAGTCTTTTGCAAAATTCCATGAAGAATAAATTTTGTACAAAACTTGACACCGACTTACTTTCACTTGGCAGAACTTGATATGTCCATTTTGCTAAACTGAAATTAGTAAGCGGGAAAGGAGTGAGCGTATGACCTTATCGATCATTTCGCAGGACAGAAGCGTGTTCAACTATACTAATGCAGTTTCCTGTGTGACCTGCGGTGAGTACGATGACGGAAGCGGATACGGCTTCATGGTCTATCTGAAAGGCGATACGGAAAACGGTATCGTGATTGCAGAATATGACGATGCAGAAAAGTTTCATGCCGTCAGAAATGATTTTTCCAGATGGCTTCGTGAAAACATCGACGCAGTATTTGAGTTTCCGGAATGAGTACAGACTTTGAAAATGGCTTGCGAAAAACAATAGATCTGTCGGTCAGAAGCAGAGAATTTACGGTCGATACTTTGAAATCTGCCATGCAGGATTTTCTTTCCGGAAAGTCGCAGAGAAAAGGCAGAGTTTCCATGAAAAAGCTATCGGAGCATTCCGGCAAGCTGGAAAACGTGGAGATCAAAGGCATTGAGGATTTTCTGAGCGTGGCAAAGAAATATGACATTGACTATGCCGTCAAAAAAGAAGCAGGCAGCGATACTTTTCATGTTTTCTTTCAGGCAGGAAAAATGGAAGATTTCAAGAGGGCTTTTCAGGAGTTTGCCAGCGAAAAGCAAGGCGAACTGACCAAACCCCGTGCGGAGATCACCCGACAGCAGATCAAAGATATGGCAAAACAGGTTTCTCATGAACCAAAGAAGAAAGAAAAAGTCCGTGAGAAGTCTAAGGAAATGACGCATTAAGGTGATTGAAATGGATTCTCGAAAGATAAAAAAATTTGTCCTCAATAACCTTGCCTATGTCATTTTCGGCTATGCCGGCAATATCATCTGTTTTGCGTTCCGGACAGCTGAGGGTAAGGACGTTTCGGAAAAACTGCTCCCTGCCCTGAACAATCTCGGCACAGCGTTTGCCCATATCATTCCATCTTTTCACCCGGTTGATCTGCTGGTTGGAATTGCTGTTGGCGTTGCTATGAAATTTGTGATGAAAATGAGAGCTGCCAACAAAAAGAAGTTCCGGCAAGGCACAGAGTATGGCTCTGCTGTATGGGGTACGGAAAAAGATATTGAGCCATATATGGACTTCAAAGAGAAAGACAACAACGTCATTCTCACACAGACAGAGGGCTTGACCATGGGAAAACCGTCCAGCCCGAAGTACGCCAGAAATAAGAACATTCTGGTCATCGGCGGTTCCGGTTCCGGTAAAACGAGATTTTTCGTAAAGCCGAATCTCATGCAGATGCACAGTTCCTACATCGTCACAGACCCGAAAGGGACAGTACTGATCGAATGCGGAAAGATGCTGGAACGTGGCAGACCGGTCAGAGATGAGAAAGGCAATGTTTCCTATCAGCCATATCGAATCAAGGTGTTCAATACCATTGATTTCGGCAAGTCCATGCACTACAATCCCTTTGCCTACATCTCCAAAAAGAACAGAGAAAAGGATATTCTGAAATTTGTGGACGTTCTCATTAAGAATACACAGAGTTCTCAGCAAAACGGCGGCGATGACTTCTGGGTAAAGGCAGAAAAGCTGCTTTACACCGCATATATCGCTATGATCTTTACGATCAATCCGCCGGAAGAACAGAACTTTGAAACACTGATTGAAATGATCAATTCCTCGGAATGCCGTGAGGACGATGAAACATTCCAGAATGCGATCGACCGACTGTTTGCATTTATTGAATGCTGGATCAACGATGATTTTCCCAATGATATGGAAATCAGCAGTGAATTTCAGGAAATGAAAGCAAATCAGCCGAACGAGGAACAAAAACGACTGGGGGCATTCGCCTGCAAGCAGTATCACGCTTACAAACTTGCCGCAGGAAAAACTGCAAAGTCGATCCTTATTTCCTGTTCCACACGCTTAGCTCCATTTGCCATTGATGAAGTCTTAGAAATCACAAGCTATGACGAACTCGGTCTGGACAAGCTGGGCGATGAACTGTCTGCACTCTTTGTTATCATCTCGGATACCGATGCAACATTCAATTTTCTGGTTGCGATCATGTACTCGCAGTTGTTCAATCTTTTATGCACAAAAGCGGACAATTCAGAGGGTGGCAAGCTGAACTACCATGTTCGCTGCTTGCTCGATGAATTTGCGAATATCGGCGAAATACCGCAGTTTGAAAAGCTGATTGCCACGATCCGAAGCCGTGAAATCTCTGCAAGCATTATCTTGCAGGCAAAATCTCAGCTAAAGGCAATTTACAAAGACAATGCGGATACCATTGAGGGCAACTGCGATACCACCCTGTTTCTTGGAGGCAAGGAGAAATCCACTCTCAAGGAAATATCGGAATCGCTTGGAAAAGAAACGATCGACAGTTTCAACACCTCCAACACAAGAGGTCAATCCGAAAGCTACGGGCTGAATTATCAGAAACTTGGCAAGGAATTAAAGTCGCAGGACGAATTAGCCGTCATGGACGGTGGAAAATGTATCTTACAGCTGAGAGGTGTTCGTCCGTTCTTCTCAGATAAGTTTGATATTACAAAACATAAGCACTATCACCTTTTGCTGGACGATAATCCGAAAGCGAAATTTGACATTGCAGCCTTTGTCAGAAAACGGGAAAAACGTTATCTGACACTGAAAAGCACCACAAAGGTAGATGTGTACGAAACGGACGAAAACGAAGATCTTGCCTGAAAGCAGCGAATACCGAAGAAAAACCACAGCATAGACAGAGCTTTTTGATTTCTGTTTTCAGCAACAGATAAATACTTATACAGAATGGAGAAATTACGATGGAAAATGTAAATGTCATGACAGCAGTTTCTGATACTGCGGTCGAAAACACAAAGCCAAAGCACAAGTGGCTCACCAAAGGAAGTCGCTTCGCAAAGAAAGCAATTCTCACTGCAACGGTAATGTCCTCTATGGCAGCAATGTGTACCACGCAGGCTTTTGCCGCTACCGGTGAAGTCGATACTTCTTCTTTCATCAGTACGGCTTGCACTGTACTCAAGTCCGTGATCTGCCTGATCGGTGCAGGTGTCGGTGTCTGGGGCGTTGTCAACCTCCTTGAAGGTTACGGCAATGACAACCCCGGTGCGAAATCGCAGGGCATGAAGCAACTTATGGCTGGTCTTGGACTGATTCTCCTTGCAATCGTCCTCGTTCCGGTTCTTCAGAGCATGATGACAGGTGCCGTTTAATCTGATCGAATTTTTTAACGGCTGCGTGGCGGGTGGTGTGTGGGCAGCCGGCATAAGGAAAGGACGGTGAGAGAATGGGCGTCATAAGTGATGCGATCGACAGCTTGCAGGAATGGTGTGAGAATCTGTTCAAAGACGGTATCAAATCGCAGTTTGACAGTATATCCGACCTGATGACGGAAACCTTTCATAAAACTACAGAAGACGGCGGTCTGATTTCCACATTTCTGACAGGACATCCTGCAAGTTTTTCCGGTTCTGCAAGCGGCGGAACAACCATATGGTCAACGATTGAAACACTTTGCAATAACGTGGTAGTCCCCATCGGCGGTTTCATTCTTGTCATCATATTGCTCAATGATCTGATACAGACCGTGATTCGTGGAAATAACTTTAAGGATTTTGATGATTCCATCTTTATCAAATGGATCATCAAAGCCTTATGCGGTGTGATTTTGGTATCAAACGTATTTTACATCGCATCTGCCCTGTTTTCGTTTGGAACAGACGCTTGTGCCAACGGCATTACAACGCTGTTCGGTACAGGAGATTTCCTGTCAACTGACTTGGCACTCAAGAAATCGGCTCTGAACAGTCTGGGACTTGGTGAACTGATAACCGTCTGGTTTATCTCGCTGATTGTTCACTTGGGTGTAATGATTATGATGGTTGCCATTGTAATTGTGCTTGCTTCCCGTATCATTGAGGTCTTTATGTACTTAGGCGTTGCACCGATTCCCATGGCAGCCATGCTGGATAGCGGTGAATGGTCGGGAATCGGAAAGAACTGGATCAAACAGCTTCTGGCATTATCCTTTCAGGGATTCTTTATCATCATTGCACTTGGTATCTTCAAGACGCTGTTCTCCAATGCCATTGCATCGCTGAACAGCAGTACCGACGGCATTATCCTGCAAATGGCAATGCTTTTGGGATACACGGTGGCACTGATCTTTACGGTACTTCGTACAGGTGCTGTTTCAAAATCGGTGTTCAATGCACATTGAGTTTCGGGAGGATAGACATGGCACATTATGTACAAATACCAAAAGATCTAAATGACATCAAGCAGAAGTTCATGTTCGGACTGACCAAAAGACAGGTCGTTTCATTCGGGATCGGCGGTGTTCTGGGAATTCCGCTTTTCTTTCTGACACGCAGTACCCTTGGCGTTTCAGGAGCGATCTTTGCAATGGGTGCGGTGGCAGCACCTGCCCTCATCTGTGGATTGTACAAGAAAAACGGAATCTTCTTTGAACAGACCATTCAGAATATGTTCCGCTATTTCAAAAGACCGAGAAAACGAACTTACAGAACCGTCAATCTATACGAATGTATAGAACGACAGTTGGAATATACCAAGCTGAAAAAGCTTTTGGACAAGATAGAAAGGAGCAAGTAGGCTTGAAAAAGAAGAAGAAAACAGATCTCCGCTCGGAAGCGAGAGTTGCCGCCGAGAAACCAATTTCTAAAATTGACAAGAATGACAAGGCAGCGGTTCTTGCACGAATGCATGAGATCAAGAAATATAAGGACGATATTTCGTCCACACAGAATACGATCGGCTATACGCAGATGTTCAAGGACGGCGTATGCCAGATCGATGACCATAGATTTTCAAAGACCATTCAGTTCTTTGATACCAATTATCAGCTTGCTGAATTTGAGGAACAAAACGGCATTTTCTCAAAGTACTGCGATCTGATCAATTACTTTGACAATACCGTCACATTTCAGCTTACATTTGAAAATCAGAACAGAAGTCAGGACGGACTGGTCAAGCAAATTCAGATTCCTGCACAGGAGGACGATTTCAACGAGATTCGTGCAGAATACTCCGAAATGCTGACATCAAAGCTGTTGTCGGGCAAAAATGGACAGTCATGCAGAAAGTTTTTGACTTTCACCATTGAGGCAAGTTCCTATAAACAGGCAAAGCCAAAACTTCTGAATATCCAGACAGAAATCATCAAGATGTTCAAGGGCTTCAATGTGGAAGCCAAGGCACTCAGCGGAAAAGAAAGACTGGAAACACTCTATTACAGCCTGAACCCATTTCAGAGTGCCCCTTTTGTCTTTGACTGGAACGAAATGCTGAAAGCAGGCTGGAATACGAAAGACTTCATTGCTCCGTCCAGTATGAAATTCAATAAGGCAAACTTTGAGATTGGTGCTTCTTTCGGTGCGATCAATGGAATGAACATTCTTGCAGGAGAACTGCCGGATACGATTCTTTCCGATTTTCTCGAATTACAGCACCTTTTCTGTGTCAATCTGCACGTTACACCGCTGGATCAGATCACGGCACTTAAATTTGTCAAGACAAAGCTGACTGCTGTGGAGTCTATGAAAATTGACGAACAGAAAAAAGCTTCCAAAGCAGGCTACGATCCGGATATTCTTCCTCCGGCAATCAAAATGTACATTACGGATCTGGAAAAGCTGCTGGATGACCTCAACAGCAAAAATGAACGCTTGTTTCATATCTCCATTACGATACGAAACTATGCAAGAAATAAGAAAGACTTAGGCTTACAGCTGGAATTGTTAAAGCGTATCTGTCAGAAGAATAACTGTACCCTGATGCCCTGTGACTACTTGCAGGAAGATTATCTTTCTTCTTCTCTGCCGCTTGGTGTAAACAAGATTCAGGTTTCAAGAGAAATGCACACGTCAGGAATTGCGATTTTTGTTCCGTTTACCACACAGGAACTCTTTCAGGTTGGCGGTACATACTACGGTTTGAACACCGTTTCCGGCAACATGATCATGGCAAACAGAAGCAGACTCAAAAATCCAAATGGGCTGATTTTAGGCACACCGGGTTCCGGTAAGTCATTCAGCGTAAAAAGAGAGATCTTAGACAGCTTTCTGAAAACAACTGATGACATTATCATCTGCGACCCTGAAGGCGAATATTTCCCGTTGGTACAGCATCTGCATGGACAGCTGATCCGAATTGCAAGCAGCTCAGAACAGTATATCAACCCGATGGATATTAACTTTGAAAACAACATGGATGAGAATCCGATCTCCACAAAGTCGGATTTTATCATTTCCCTTTGTGAAATCATTGTGGGCGGCAAGTATGGACTGACTGCGGAGGAACGCTCTGTCATTGACCGATGCGTTCGTGCCATCTACATGGATTTTTTCAGAAACCAACCGTCCAGAGAAAAAATGCCGATTCTGTCCGATCTGCACAATGCTCTTGTCAAAGAGGGAGAAATCGCACTTCGTGTGGCAAATTCTCTTGAAATGTATGTCAACGGCTCGCAGAATCTGTTCAACCACAGAACGAATATTGACTTGAAGAATCGTATCATCTGCTTTGACATCAAGGAACTGGGCAATCAGCTGAAAAAGGTGGGTATGCTGATTGTTCAGGATAATGTCTGGAACAGAGTGACACGCAACCGTGCGGAACGAAAAGTTACACGCTACTACATCGATGAATTTCATCTTCTGTTAAAGGAAGAACAGACGGCAAAATATTCCGCTGAGATCTGGAAGCGATTCCGTAAATGGGGTGGCGTTCCGACCGGCATTACACAGAATGTCAAGGATTTGCTGTCCAGTGCCGAGGTGGAAAACATCTTCGACAACTCAGACTTTGTATATATGCTGAATCAGGCAGCCGGTGACCGTGATATTCTAGCGGAAAAGCTGCACATCAGTCCACAGCAGATGGAGTTTGTCACCAACAGCGGACCGGGTGAAGGTCTGATCCGTTACGACAAGATCATTTTGCCTTTTACAGACAATTTTCCGACCGATACCGTGATGTACAGTCTGCTGACCACAAAACCGTTGGAACAGCAGCTGAAATAGGCAGGAGCGATGTGCGATGGCAAATTTACAAAGAACACATCATCAGCTGGCAAAAGCGGAAAAGAAACTCAGAAAGTACAGCAGATCACAAAAACAGTTTCAGATTCAGTTTGTTCGCAAGCAGCGTAAAATCGGCAAATTCAAAACAACTGCCCGTATCCGACGTGGAGAAAAAAGCAGCCGATATACCGGACATGGTCTGATTCACAGGACAGTGAATCTCAAAATGAGATTTACAGGCGATAAACCGTCCATCACGAAATCTCTTGACAGCTTAAAGCCAAAAACATTCCGTGGAAAAGTCCTGAAACGATCGGCACAACTGATCAATCGAACTGCCCATATAGCTTTGCATACTGCTGAGGGTTCGACACTTGGTGCGGAAACAACTGCTTTGAAAACCGGCAATGCAGTTCAGCGTGATGTTCGATACAAGCTGAAACAGAAGTATCGGCAGGAAGCGGTTGACGATATGCATCGCGGCACAATCGCGACACTGGTTATCGCCAAAGATGCTGTGACAGGAACTCGCAGGCATTTCAAGCAGAAAAAGCAGTTCAGACTGGAAAAGACACGTTACCGCCTGCAAAAAGCGGAATATAAGCTTTTCAAGGGCGAACAGTATCAGCCGAAGCTTGCGAAGTCACGCAAGGAACTGAAAGAGAAAAAGCAAATATTCGGAGGATGTAAGAAATCATTCAAGCATTTCAAGAAAAAACAATTATCTGATCCGTTCAGCAAAAATGTTGCCGTACTGCGATTCCAAAGGCGAAAAAAGCAGTTCCAGATCGAATCCAAAACAATCAGAACTGCATCTCAGAAATTGAAAAAGGAAAAGCAGTTTCAGGCAAAGACACTCAAAAAGCAGCGGCGAATTGCTGATTTAAGCCGTCCTGCACCGCTGGTCTTAAAGCCTGCCAACTACACGAGCAAACGGCTTGCAGCAAGCGGCTGGCAGAAAGCCGTTCGTGCCGATGAAAACAACGATTTTCTCTCTGCTGTGGAAGCCGTCAAACGGCACGGTGTGGATAAAGCGTTGGAAAAGATGCAGCCATATCGCCTGAAAGAGCGAAATCAGAAAAAGAAAGAGAAACTGAAAAAGAAGCAATCGGACACCCGTCAACGTCTGCAAAAGCGTGAGGACAAGCTGAAAAGCAAGGGCGAACAGGTGAAACGCAGAAAAAAGCCGAAAAAGCAGACCAAGAATTCCTTTGGGGACAGACTGAAAAATGCACTACGGCAGGCTTTTCAATTTATCAAGAACATCTACAACAAGGAAGCCAGAGCTATTCTGCTCGCCTGCCTTGTCCCGATTCTCATTATCGCTCTGGTGCTGGCATTCATTCTCATGATCTTTTCCGGCATTTTAAGCGGTTCGGGTTTTGTCCTTGGCACATATGCGGCTCAGGACTACGACTTGTCGGAAGCGGAAAAATATTACACAAAACTTGCCTACGACATGAATGAGAAGATTCTGAAAGTCAGCAGTGATACAGACTGGAAAAACGGTCTTGCCGCTTTCGGAGCAAACAAGCGTAATCTGAAAGACGATCCCGACAATTGGTACTGGGGACGTTCTTCCGTTTATGACTGGGATCCGGTCTATGATTTTGACGTGTACAAGCTGTGGTCGTTCCTGTGTGCCTATTACTATGACTTTGATACAGACAGCAACGGCGACATCAAGTATTGGAGCTATGGCGGTGACACAGAGAATCTGCTGACAGAAATATTCAATGCAGAATATGCGTTTGTTTATTGGTACGATAACCGTTCCCGTTGGGAGGAACTTTCCAATTACAACTACTGGGGCGGCGGAAGTGCGGAAACCGGTACGTATTACAGAGCGGAAAAAGATGCCTTTGTCTACAGCGGCAGACCGTACAAATATCGTTTCAAACCCATTGCCTATACATCTGAACTCAGTCAGTATTTTGACAGCGAGGGTTACGTCTGTATCAATGCGGACTACAGAGTGCTGAATCCGAACGATGACTATGCTTTGACAGGATTCATGATTATGGATCACCGCTATTATTCCGGCACAAAAGAACCGTTTTACTTCATCGACAACGATGCACAGAAATTTTTCTTCATGAAGGGCGACACCCGGTACGACCGTTCTTTCTGGGGCTGGAATGGGAATGATGCCTGGTTTCTGGTTTCGCCGACCGATACGCATATCTGGAATGATACCATAAACGATGCCTGTATGTACGGCTATTATGAAAAGTATTACTGGAAAACGGAATGTAATCTCTACTACAACGTCAAGCAAAAGAAAACCTTTGATCAGGTGATCGAAGATAAGCTGAAAAGTCAATCCCATAAGGAAGAACGACTGGAATACTACAAGCTTCTTGCAGGTCAGGAAAGCGGTTCGGAAACGCTTTATGGAAATCATCAGACACTTCGCAATATGCTTTCCGGCGATACCATTCGGAATTATTCGGTCAAACAGGCGTTTGGCTACGATATGTGGGAATGGAACAAAACCAATCACGGTCTGTATCAGGGAATCAAATATTACTGCAATACCGGTGCAAAGCTTTACGCTCCGTTTGACTGCAAAATCAAGGATGTTGATACTGCCAATCAGAAAATCACCCTGCGAAAAGATGATGTGCAGTATTGGTATGACGGTTCCGGCGGAACAAAGCGAGATACAGAAGTAACGATCGCCAATGCTGTTCTTTTGAATGGCTATTCGGAGGGTGACACGATCCATGAGGGCGAAATGTTTGCACAAACAACCAATACGAATGTCAATTTTCATATTGAGATTGACACGGACGGTTACGGTTGGGACTACATTGACCCAAGACTGGTACTCTACTAAGGAGCATGAAAATGACAAGAAAAGAAACCGCTTTGGATGCTCTCAACAAGAAAATTCCGAAGCTTGAAGAAAAGATCAATCAGGACAAGCAGCTTCTTGAGAAACTGAAAGCCAAGCGAGAAATGCTTGAAGTGGAAGCACTCAAAAAGTTTTTGCATGACAACGGCATGACCACGGAGGAGATTATTACGAAGCTGACAGCTGCTTCTTCCGTGGTGCATGAACAAAAGATTGTGATGGAGGATAGAAAAAATGTGGAACACTAAAAAAACGGTTGCAGCAGTATTTTCTGCAATGGCTTTGACTTTGGCAAGTATAGGAAATGCCATTCCTGTATTTGCAGAAGAAACAACGGCAATTACAGAAATGGCAGACAATTCTTCTGCTGCAAACATGAAACTCGATGAAGAAGATATGCAGAAGTTGGTTGATGAGATTCAGCACAACAAGACGGCAATGGAAAACAGCGGTGATGCGACGGACAGTACTGTGCATGACTACTATGCCGACGACTACTACGATACAGACGGCAATGCAACGCTCATCAAACAGGAGAAGATCATCTATGACAGCGAAGAGATGCAGTTTATTGCCGTCACCACCAAAGACGGCAATGTGTTCTACATCCTGATCAATTATTCTGCGGAGGGTAATGAGGATAATGTATTCTTTCTGAACAAGGTAGACGATTTCGATCTGTATTCTTTGCTTTACGCAGGCAACGAAGGAGAAGAGGAAAAAGACCCTGCGGAACAGGCAAAGAAATATGCGGATGCAGCCACCAACGGCGGTGTTACAGCTGCGGTTTCTAACCGTGCGGAAGAAACCACCGGCGAAGCAGAAAGTGCAGAAGAAAAATCTACCACCAAACAGCCGTCATCTATAAACAGCAATACACTCATTCTTATTGGAGTCGGTGTACTGGCTGTGATCGGCGGTGTTGTTCTTGTGTTGAAAAAGGGCAAATTCGTCAAGAAGAAAAATACCGGTGCTGAGGATTTCGAGGAGGATTACGATGATGACTACGGCAGTGTGACCGATGAGGATGAGGAAATATGAGAGTACTGAGCCTTTTTGACGGCATCTCCTGCGGAATGGTGGCACTCAAACGCATAGGGATTTCTGTAGAAGCCTATGATGCCTTTGAAATTGACAAATATGCCATAACCGTTTCAAGCAGAAATTATCCCGAAATTGTTCATCACGGAAATGTGTTTGACGGCGATTTCAGAAAATTCAAGGGATATGATCTGCTGCTTGGCGGTTCTCCTTGTACATACTGGTCTATCGCAAAGCAAGGCAGAGAAACTTCCTGTGACGGCGAAGGGTTCAAACTTTTCAACGAATATGTGAGAGCATTGCAGGAATCAGAGTGCCGGTATTTTCTCTATGAGAATAACCACTCCATTCACCGGAATATCAAAGATGAGATTTCCAGAACACTTGGTGTTGAGCCAATCGTCATCAATTCTTCCTTGGTGTCAGGACAGCACCGAAAGCGTTGTTACTGGACGAATATTCCCCATGTTATACAACCTGTGGACAAAGGCATTCTGCTACAGGATGTACTGGAAAACGGCATTTCTTGGCAGAATAAAAGCCACTGTGTCACAGCCAGCTATCAGGGTGCCGTTTTTCATAACACTTTGGAACGAAAGCAGCGTACTATGGTAGCTGTCCCTGTGGAAACGGTAAACGGCAAATCCCATACCATTCCTGCAACTTACTACAAGGCTGGGACTAACCTTTTTCCGGTTCACAAAGCAGAGAAAAGCCGTCAGAAGATCGCCGTTCCCATTCGCATTGGTCAGATTGGCAACGGCGGACAAGGACAGCGAATTTATTCTGTTTGCGGCAAATCGGTCACAATGACGGCAAACGGCGGCGGAATGGGTGCGAAAACCGGACTTTACAAGATAGACCTGCCGGACGGTGATTATGTGATCCGTAAATTGACACCTGTGGAAGCAGAACGTTTACAAACATTGCCTGACAACTACACCGCAGGAATCAGCAATACACAGCGGTACAAGTGTATCGGCAACGGCTGGACAGTAGACGTGATTGCACATATCTTGGGAGGATTGAAAAATGTCTGAGGCGTTTGCATCTTCTCTGGATACCAAGAATTTTGCCATTATTGACGGTTATGCAAAGGCAGTCAGCGTTCTTTCCCGTTCCCATACACCGCTTTGCAGTATCAGCGGAGGCAGTGACAGCGATATTGTCCTTGACGTGATACAGAATGTCGATGAAAAAAAGAAAGTCCGCTACTTCTGGATTGATACCGGACTGGAATACCGTGCTACAAAAGAACACCTCGACGATCTGGAAAAGAAGTATGGTATCGAAATCGAACGTATCAAGGCTTGCAAGCCAATTCCAGTCTGCTGTAAGGAATACGGTCAGCCCTTTCTCTCCAAATACGTCAGCGAACAGATCATGCGGTTACAGCAGCATGGATTCCAATGGGAGGACAAACCCTTGCCGGAATTGTTGGAGCAATATCCGAACTGCAAGATTGCCCTGCAATGGTGGTGCAATGCCTATTACTCCCCGGAAAACGGTGTTGTAAAAATGAGCCGCTTCTCTATTGGCAGAAACAGGTGGCTGAAAGAGTTTATGATGGCAAATCCGCCGGATTTCAAAATCTCTAACAAATGCTGTGAGTATGCCAAGAAAAAGCCTGCAAAGCTTCTGATTCAAAAATACGATGCAGACCTTGAAATTATCGGTGTGCGAAAGGCAGAGGGCGGAATTCGCTCTGCCAGCTACAAGACGTGTTTTTCCGAAAGCAAATCCAAAGGCTGCAACTCCTATCGCCCGGTATTCTGGTACACGGACAGCGACAAGAGAGCATATGAGGAGTTCTATGAGATACGTCACTCCCGATGTTATACCGAATATGGACTGAAACGCACGGGCTGTGTCGGCTGTCCATACAATCCCAGAGTGACAGAAGAACTGGAGATCATCCGAAAGCATGAACCAAAACTGTACACCGCAGCACAGAATATATTCGGAGATTCTTATGCATATACCCACAAATACCGAGCGTTTCAGAAAATGATGAAAAAGAAAGCAAAGGAGAATACGAATGCTTAAATTCCTATTAGGCCTTATTATCGGCAGCAGCATCGGCGTTTTCACAATGGCAGTGATTCAGATCAACAGAGGTGAACGAAATGCCCATTAGTACAATGTTATCCGGAAAACTGGTCTCGGTCGGCACAAGCCTCTTTATGGTGCTTGGCAGCGGTCACTACGATCTGGATCAGGCTACACAGGAAGCAGATATTGCCGTTCCTGCAACAACACAGATTACATCTGCAATGCCGGTGGATTCCGTTCCAAGTTCAACTACTACAAGTACAAAACCTGCAGAATCAACAACGTCAGCCTATGCGGAAAATAAACAAATAGATGCTTTTACGCTGACGGCAGCGACCATTTCCGTATCCTGCATCAAGCTGGAATGGAGCGGTGATGCAGATACGGAATATACCGTAACCGCAATACAGAATGTGAATGATGACTATGTGGACAACATCTATTTTGAGTTCAAATCTAATACCCTTTGTTATGTGACAGGACTTCGTGAAAATTCGGAATATACATTTGAGCTTTCTGATGAGAATGGAGAAATTCTTGCATCTGCGGTGCAGAAAACCGAAGCGGTAGAAGTGATTGAGGAATTTGACTACATAGATGGCTGGACAAATTGTTTTGCCTATGAAAGAGCAAGCGGTCTGACCAGAGACCCGTCCTATTCGGCAATTCAGGGTGCTGTTCCTGATCCTGTTACCAACACAGGTATCATGCGTGATGAATACGGCGATTACTGCTGTGCCATGGGAACTTTCTTCGGCTACTGCGGTGACCGGTTTCTTATAACGCTGGAAAATGGAACACAGTTTACCGTAAAGATCTGTGACAGCAAAGGCAATCGTTGGTATCACCCATTTGGCGGTGACGGCAAGTGTATCGTGGAGTTTATCCATGCCGATGAATGTTTGCCGGACTGCGTTTCTTTCACAGGAAATTACGGCTCATACAACTGGTATGGTTTGAATTTTGACAACATTCAGAGTATCAAAATGATCAATTACGGTACTCCAATCAAATATTGAAAGGATGGATTTATATGAACAGGATTTGCAAAATAGTCGGTGTAGTTGCAGTGGCAGGAGCCGCCGTAATTGCAGGAACAATTTTTTACCGCAAAGGTTATGGAAAGGGATACAACAAAGCACTTCGTGACAGCGATGAAATGGGAGATGATTTCGTATGAGTATTCTGGTAATCGGTGAAAAGCCTTCGGTCAGCCGAGAATTCGCAAAGGTCCTCGGTGCAAACACCAAGAAAAACGGCTGCTTAGAGGGAAACGGCTATGTTGTCAGCTGGTGTTTTGGTCATCTGGTCGGATTGCAGTTTCCAGACGAGTATTCTGAAAATTGGGCGGCAAAATGGAGTTTTGCACAGCTTCCCATGATTCCGGAAGAATGGAAATTTAAGATTTCTGAAAGTTCTAAGGATCAGTTCAAAGTATTGAAGCAGCTTATGAATGACAGAAACATCACGGAAATTATCTGTGCCACCGATGCCGACCGTGAGGGCGAATGTATTTTCCGATATGTATACAATCTTGTAAAGTGTCAAAAGCCGGTGAAAAGACTTTGGATCTCCTCACTGGAAGAATCGGCAATCAGGGACGGTTTCCATAAGCTGAAAAGCAGTTCTATGTATGATAATCTCTATCAGGCAGGCTTCTGCCGTGCAAAGGCGGACTGGCTGGTCGGCATGAATGGTTCAAGGCTGTTTTCGGTGCGATACAACGCCCACCTGAATACAGGCAGGGTGCAGACACCGACACTTGCCATGATTGTGAAACGTGATGCGGATATTGCAAACTTCATCAAGCAAAAGTATTTCACGGTAGATTTGGATATGGGTTTCGAGGCAGCCAGTGCAAGGATTGATGATGAGAATACAGCTGATAGACTGGTTTCTTCCTGCAATGGCAAAACGGTAACGGTAACCGATGTGAAGAAAGAGGTCAGAAGCATATCCGCTCCGAAACTTTTTGACCTGACCTCCTTACAGCGTGAAGCCAACAAAAAGTTTGGTTACACGGCACAGCAGACCCTCGACTATATGCAGTCCCTCTATGAGAAAAAGCTGGTCACCTACCCCCGTACCGATTCTCAGTACTTATCCGATGATATGGAACAGACTGCCTATGCTCTCATTCCGGCAATCAGCGAACATTTTGGATTTGGAAGTGTTGCAGAACCGAATCTCAGGGCAGTCATCAATAATCGCAAGGTCACAGGACATCATGCGATTATTCCAACGGAAAGCGGTGTGAAATGTGATATATCGGCACTGGCTGTGGGAGAACAGAATATTCTGAAACTGGTTGCACTTCGTCTGCTTTGTGCTTCAGCTTCTGCATATCAGTATGGTGCTGTAAAAGTAACACTTAGCTGTGAAAATACGGATTTTACTGCATCAGGCAAAACTGTCTTGGAATCCGGTTGGAAAGCATTAGACGGCAAAATCGGAGAAGCAGAGAAATCGGACGAAAAGAATCTGCCTGATTTGGAAAAGGGCATGACTTTTACGGCAAAGGCAGTAAAATCAGAGCACTTTACATCTCCGCCAAAATCATTTACCGAAGATACGCTTCTCTCTGCCATGGAACACACAGAGGCAGAAGATTTTGATGAAAATGCGGAGAAAAAAGGACTTGGCACACCTGCAACAAGAGCCAATACCATTGAAAATCTTGTAAAGCACGGATATATTCAGCGTGACGGCAAAAAAATCATTTCTACTGACAAGGGCAGAAATCTGATCCGTGTCATGCCCGATGAAGTCAAATCTGCACGTCTGACTGCCGACTGGGAAAATAAGCTGCTTGAAGTGGAACATGGCAGTCTTTCTGCGGACAGCTTCATGAATGAAATCAATCGATTTTTGACGGAGCTTGTAAGTAAATACGGTTCTGTTGATGATTCCGTGTCTTTTGGCGAAAATCAGCCGAGTATCGGGAATTGTCCAAAGTGCGGCAAGCCGGTTATCAAGGGCAAGTATGGCTGGTACTGTTCCGCACGATGCGGAATGAATCTTACCAAAGTGTATGGCGTAGAACTTTCTGAGGGACAGTTGAAGTTCCTACTTTCCGGTAAAGAAACGTCATATATCAAAAATGGCAGAAAGACCATTGTTATGCCAAAAGTAGCGGAAAATGCGTTTAACGGCAAGACGTATTACAACTGGTCTACCAGAAAAGAATAAAAAAGCACCTGTATCCACACAAGATACAAGTGCCTTTGAAAATTCATTTTTCTCAGTTGAGATAATCACCAATCGGACTGGAATTATACTGCTTGATAACCTTTACGATGAAAGAACCGTCAGGCTGTTCCGTTTCCTCGATGATCTTATACTGGGTTCTATTCTTTTCGAGATTAGACTTATATGCAGCAATCTCATCTTTTACAAGTTGAACTGCATAATCGTGAGGGGTATCTTCCTTCAACATGAAATGTAGCGTCTGACAAATGCAAGCTGCTTTTACTCGTTTCATAACGTGCCTCCTGAATGATAATGTCGTAGCATATTTGCTTCGATACTATTATTTTATCACAATGAGAAAAATTTTTCAAAGGCAATTTTGAACGAAAATAATAGATATATAAATTTGGCTATTTTTACAAATGAAAGGATTTTTTATATGAACATAGAAACTCTAAGAAAGGCAGCAGATGTTCTCGGCGTTCTCACCGATCACCTCCGCACAATGCCGGAAGAAATACAGGAAGATATTTGCCGGGCAATGAAGCAGTATGAAGCAAGTGACGAACTTTCGGCACACAAACAATATGAAGAAATCGAAAAGCTGTGGCGAAAAGGAACACTCATTCTCGGTATGCGTGAGATTGCAGAAAATACCGGCGTGGAGATTGGCGTTCTGATGCCGCTTTCTGAAAATGAAAAGCTGAATCTCATGTATGAGTATGCGATCGGCACGGAGAAAGAGAAACTTGTCAGAATGGTGAATGAGCGATGAAGCCATATACAGAAGAAATGCTGCTCTTTCTCTCTGAACCGGAAAGTCAGCATTATGCAAGACTGCTGTTACCGGAAATTGCTGATGTGCTGAGCGTGACGGTGTCACAGCTGGAAAGCAAGCCTATCGATGTTCAGCTGATACTTGCACAGACGTATGTTAACTGCTGGCACAGCGATCACGGCAACATAAAGCAGGCATTGGAACAGGCTCTGTATGTAGATGAAAAGACTGCAAAAGAGCCTGAACCGAAAAAAGAGGAAATTTCAAATCACAGAAAACATGAAATGGAGCGAACGAGATGAATCATGTAACTTTAATGGGCAGGCTTTGCGGTGATATAGAACTGAAAAGAACGCAGAATGGAAATGTCTGCACAAATTTTAGCCTTGCGGTAGACCGATATGCAAACGGCAGCAAGACGGCAGATTTTATCCGATGCGTTGCCTGGGGCAAGACCGCTGAGAACATCGGAAAATTCTTTCATAAGGGTGATGTGCTTGCAGTTCACGGCAGCATCAAAACCGGTAATTTCACAGACAGGAATGGCAATAAGCACTATACGACCGATGTCTATGTGACCAACTTCTATTTTACAGGCAGCAAGACAAATCCGCAAAAGAGCAACTACCAGAACGGAAATTCTGCAAACTACAACAGAAGTCCATATCCGCAGAATAGCCGCAGCAGTTACCAGAACGGATACTATCAGAATCCATTTGACGGCTATGAAACGCTTTGAGAGGTGACGTAAATGCCGATACAGGAAAATGAAGAAGTCAGACAGCAGCCGGAGGTTGAAGAATCTGCACATCAAAGTGAAACGCTTCTGCCCCTTTTCAATGCCGCTTATGACGATCACATGGACAGGCTGGACAATTTACAGGAACACAAGGCAGAGGTGCAGGATAAGATCAGCAAGGCAGAAAACAAGATCGCTGTTCTCGAAGAAAAAGTTGCGAAACTGGAAGCCACCAATGCCATGCTTGGTGAACTGATTGAAAATGGAAAGCTGCCGAAAATTGCACAGAAAATCATAGATGCCAATGCAGACAAGATCAAGGCAATTCAGAAAAAGCAGATTCCAAAGCTGGAAAATGGCATAAAGCAAAATCAAGAGAAAATTTCGAAACTGGACAGCCGCATTGCTGTGGTACAGCTGAAAGCGGAAAAGCTCCGAAATTTCAGCAATGTAATCAAATCATTCCTGACACCTGATCCGCAGAAACGCAGAGAACTTTTCCGTGAATCTATGGACAGTCTGCATAACAGCACAAAGAATTTACTGAATATCGACCGGAATGCTGCGAAAAGCAAGCTTGCAAAGCTGTCGGAACAGTATGAAAAGAGCGATTCCATGGCGGAGAAATATAAGCTGGGTCAGAAAATTGAAGCGGTAAAGTCCTCTATTTCTTCAATTGAAGCCAAAATACACAGACTGGAAACTGCCCCGAAGTTTTAGGAAGCAGACGACCATACAGTGGACAAGACCATCGCAAAAACGGAAAGTGAAATTGAAAACACAGACTTTTTTGCAGGCGGTGAGATTTTCGATATGGACAAGCCGGCAGAAACGGTGGCGTTGGATTCATCGGAATATCTTCGCAATGCGGAAATGTCTATGGAAGATGACTTCAATATGATCGACGGCATCATCAACAACGGCAAAAAAGAGGAACGTCCCGATGTGCCGTTATTTCTCGAAGAAATCGATGTCAGTACTTGTGATGATGCCACACTGCAATCGTTTCGGGAATCTGCAAAGGCAAATATGGAATGTGCAAAGGAAATCTCACAGGCACTCTCTCAGAATTACGATTATGAGAGATACACCCTGAATTCGGAACAGGCACTTCGTGATGTGCATGAGAAATTTTCTGACGATCGTATCGCCTTTGTGCTTGCAAATGTTCTGCAAGGGACATCAGACGGCAGAATTTCTAAGGAAGTCAAAGATTTTGCCAAAGATACACTTCGGGACGTACCGGAACTCTATACGAAAAGAAAGCTCTTTCTCAGTTCCCACGCCGGACTGATCAACCTGTTTGCGAAAACGGTCATGCAGGCTCAGCCGGAAAAACAGGTGGAGAAACAGGTGGAGAAACAAGCAGAAAAACCAACACCGGAAAAGAAAGAACCGCAGAAAACACGTTCGGGAATCCGAAAGATCAATCCCAACTATTACAGACAGATCCCACCGGAGGACAGAGTCATTACTAATGAGCCTGCAAAGGTCGGTGCGATCATTATGACGGAACTGGAAAAGCAGAAGATCCCGTTTTCAGCTGTGGAAACGGAGAAAGGTGTTACCATTACCGTTGCAAAGGAAAATGAAGATGCTTTCCGTGCTGCGGAGGACAAGGCAAAAGATACACACGTCCGACTGGTCAATCCTGAAGTTTTCAAGCAGATACCGCAGGAGGACAGGGCGATCCAGCCAATGTCCGAAAAGGAAGCACAGGAAACCATGCAGAAGCTTGAAAAAGACGGGATTCCCTTTTCTGCAAGACTGGACGGTGAAAAATCAGCGGTTACGGTACGCAAGTCAGAAGCACCTGCCTATTTCAGCCGCAGACAGATGAAGAAGCTAGCTCAGGAAGTAAAAACAGAAGGTACAAAACCAAAAGAACCGAAAAACAAAGGGCAGGAACTCTGATGAAAGTTACATCGGAACAGATCGAACGTGCCAATCTTGTCAATCTCCCTGATTTCCTGAGAAGTCAGGGATTTGTCTTAAAGCAGGTCGGCAGAGAGTACATTCTGCAAGAACATGACAGCCTGCATATCAAAAATAACGAAGCCGGTGAAGTTGGAAAGTGGTTTCGCTTCTCTGAAAACAAGGGCGGTAACAACATACAGTTTGTACAGGAATTTATGGGACTTGATTTTATTTCTGCGGTGGAGTTACTCAGCAATGAAAAAGCAATCCCGTTTCACTCCCACAGTATTTCAAAAGCAGAACCGCCCAAAAATCGTGAGATCACACTGCACGAGAGCAAAGATTTATCCAGAGCCATGCACTATCTGCACCATGTTCGTGGATTATCTATCGCATCTCTTGAAAAATTGGCTGTTGAGGGAAGATTATCACAGGAAGAAAAAACAGGCAATGCAGTATTCAAAATTTTTGATGAGAATGGCTTACTGGTCGGTGCGGAAAAGGTCGGTACGTCAGTAAGTGTACGGTTCAAATCCTTTGACAAAGGCACAGCAGACGGTTATGGCTTTGAAATAGTCAGCGGAGAACCTGCCAATACCTATTTTTTCGAGAGTGCGATTGATGCAATCTCATTTGCCGATCTGCACTCTGAACAAAGTGATTACAGGTTGGTTTCCATGGCAGGTGTAAAGCCCTCTGTTGTCACGGAAACGATGAAACGATATGCAATATCACCTGAAAACATCTATCTCTGCACCGATAACGATAAGGCAGGAAACGAGTTTGCCGAAAAACTGATTGCTCAGTATCCTGCCATGAAAAGAGTAACACCAAATGAAGCAAAAGATTGGAATGACATATTACAAGGGAGAATGAACAAAATGAAGCGATACGGCAATCCTTATTGGCAGGAAGCAACGGATAACAGAGATAAAACCGTTGCAGTCATGCGTGAAGATACATTTCAGCAGATACAGCAGGCACTTGATAAATCGGGGCTGAATTACTGTGCATACAGTGACGGCAAAAACACTATGATTGCGGTAAACAGTTCTGAAATCGATCACTTTAAGAATGTGACTGGTCTTGACGAATCTCTTTGCAAATTGCAGAAATCCGGAAAGGAACACATTCCGCAGGACAAGAACATCATTGGCAATACCGATTACAAATACATTCCGCAGAAAACCTACCTCAATGATGACAGAGAAACCATTTTGAAAATGGCGGAACTGGCAAACAAGGCGAACATTTCGTTTTCCGCAAGAATTTATCCAAGCGGCAAGGCGGTCATGACTGTTTCACAGGCAGATATGGCTCGTATGAATGCGATTCGTGATGCTGTGAAAGCAATGCGAAAACCGATGATACAGAACACCAGACAGGCTTCTCAGGAGATCATCGGCAACAAGCCATACCGAGAGATACAAAACCGTCAGTTTATGATCTCACCGCTGACACCGAAAAGGTATCACAAGATCGAACCAAAGCTGTTAGAACGTGGTGCAGAGTTTTCCAGTCTGATCCGTGACAGCAAAGTTATGTTTACCACAGAAAAAGAGGATGCACCGCATTTTCAGGCAATTCTCCGTCAGACCATCTGTGAAGATCAGATTCTTGAAAATCTACATCGTATGGAACTGAATGAACCGCAGATACAGGCTCTTTCTTCTTCCATTGAGATTGCTTCCCGAAACAACATGGCAAATGTCATTGAGAACTATGTTTCCAAGGATTATGACGTTACGCAGCTTGAAACAATGAATGCGTTGCTGGTCGATTATCTGAATCAGAGTGATACCGGTCAGTTCCTTGATAACATCGAGCATCTTGACCGGCTCATGTCTGCCAAACAGGAGTTTGATCTGCAAATTGCTCATCGTGAAGAATTGTTATCCGATGAGGAGATTGATCTTCCGGAACCGGATTCCATATCATTCCGCTTTGGCGACCAAAGTAAGGAATGGTTTACCGAAAGTGATTTGCTTGCTGATTTTGTCCGGGATAATCCTGAAATGTCATTTGCCCTTGCAAATGCGGTACTTGATTATCTCGATGAAAAACAGCATACAGAACGTAATATTGCCGGCTTAAATGCAGGTTGGTACAAGAAAACAGATTTTACAGTTACCACTATGATCAATGGACAGGAATTCCGTCATTCCGGGCGTTTTGACATTGGGGACGGTGCAGGAACAGGCGGCGGAACGCTGATCGATCACATTGAACAGTTTGCAAAGAATGCACTGGAACAGGAGTTTTTGTACAATGAAAACGACCGTGAATCGTTGAATTATCTGCTTGACCATGTTGTTCCTTTCCTAACGGAAAATGCAGAACTCACCCCAGAAGAGCAACAAATTTTAGATGATTTCAAGGCACAGCATCCAATCCGTACCGCTGCTGATGTAGAAATTACAGAACCGGTTCAGAGCGAACCACCTGCCATTGCAGATTCTGTGGCGAAAACAGAAGATGATCCGACCGAAAAGACACAGAGCCGTGAAATTTCCAATCTGCCTACTTTTGATGTCTACATCTTCGACCGGGAAAGCGGTGCAAGTTCGCCCATGCGTTGTCAGGCAAAAAACACAGAGGAAGCAAAGAAAATAGCTAACGAATATATCAAGCGTTGGAATCTGGTCGATGCAGAGATCACTGATATTCAGCTTGTAGAACCGGAAAAAGAACTTGTAAAAGAGAAATCGGTTACAGTCAAATCAGAGGAAACAGAAATTTCTGATGATACCCCACTTTTTGAGGAAGATGTCATCGCCGATGCCGGACTGGGGTTTGTTGCAGATGACAAGGAACACAAGCCTTTTGAAAATGCAAAACAGGAATACGAACAGCTGACATTGTTTGGAGAAGCAGAACCGGTCAATTCGTCTGCACCTGCACAAACTGTTTCTCCTGTTCAGTATGGTGAACCGATTGCCGATGTGGATCGTTTTCAGGAACTGCATAAGGAAATCATGCGTGGAAGTGAATTTGAGAATGGAAAATTTCGCATTGCGGAATTTTTTCAGGAAAATCACCCAAGTACTCAGGAATTTGCTGACTTTCTGAAAAACGAGTACAGAACAGGCGGTCACACCTCTGACGGCAACATCTTCTCGGTTGACCATGATTCCAAAGGAATGCAGTTTACCGTCAGAAGCAAGGAAAATGGTATCAGCAATGAAACATTTGATTTCACCTGGACGGAAGTTGCAAAGCTGACCGCAGATCTCATCAAGCATGAAAAATATCTCACACAGGACGAGATCAAACGCAGAGATCAGCGTGAAGATTATGCAAAAACTGAACCGGTTGTTGAAACTGTTTCGGATGACAAATCGACACCGGAAGTTGAGTCAGAAGAAAAATCGCAGAATTTCACCATAACCGACGACAATCTCGGTGAGGGTGGTGCAAAGACCAAGTTCAAAAACAATCTGCTTGCCATTCAGACATTAAAACAGATCGAAAGTGAGGACAGAACGGCTACTTCTGAAGAACAGGAGATCCTATCAAAATACGTTGGCTGGGGCGGTCTTGCTCAGGCTTTCGATTCAGAAAATGCACAGTGGAGCAAAGAGTTTGCCCAACTGTCCGATGCACTGACCCCGGAAGAATATGAAGCTGCACGAAAATCTGTTCTCGACAGTTTTTTCACCTCTCCTGCGATCATTGACGGTATCTATGAAGCGTTGGAGAAATTCGGCTTCAATGGAGGCAATCTGCTGGAACCGTCCTGCGGTGTCGGCAACTTCATTGGAAAAATGCCGTCGGAAATGGCAGGACAGACAAACGTCTATGGTGTTGAGATTGATTCTGTCAGCGGACGAATTGCAAAACAGCTTTATCCCGATGCTGATATTCAGATAACTGGTTTTGAAAATACCAATTTTCAGAATGGCTCTTTTGATGTGACAGTGGGCAATGTGCCGTTTGGTGATCTGAACTTTCCGGATAAACAGTATGGCACGACCAAACTGCATGATTTCTTCTTTGCCCAGACATTAGATAAAGTAAAAGAGGGCGGAATCGTTGCTTTTGTCACATCGAAAGGAACGCTCGACAAGAAAGATGAGAGCTTCCGCAGACAGTTAGCAGAAAAAGCAGATCTGGTCGGTGCTGTTCGATTGCCAAACACTGCCTTTAAGGCGAATGCCGGCACAGAAGTAACTTCGGATATTCTCTTTTTACAAAAGCGTTCCGCACCGCCGGAAGAACTTCCTGACTGGGTGCATCTTGGCAAAACGGAGGGCGGACTCCGGGTAAACAGCTATTTTGCTGAAAATCCTGAGATGGTACTTGGTACGATCGTAGAGGGCAACAAGCTTTACGGCAGAAATGATGATACGATGTGTATTCCCATAGAGGGTGCAGATCTCCGTCAGCAGATTCATGAAGCGGTACAGAAACTGGATACGCAGATTTCAGCTGTAAAAACGAATGAGGTATTCCGATTCAGTGATAAACAGGTCACAATGACAGCTGCTGAACTTCGCCCGTTCAGCTTTTTCAAAGATGATAAGGGTGATATTTATTTCAAGGGCGGAGAAAGCAAGCTTGGAAATTTCGATGTTTCCAAAGTAATGGATACCAAATCAAAGGACTACGGCCGCATGACGGCTTTCATTGATCTACGTGATACAGTGCGTGAACTACTCCGAGTACAGGCAGATGATAAACCGGAAAATGAGATCAAGGCAGTACAGCAAAAGCTTTCCTCACAATATGACGACTTCTATAAGAAATACGGACTTTTGCACAGCCGTAAAAACCGTCAGGTTTTGCGTGATGATTGTTCCTATAACCTGTTGCTCACCCTGGAAAAGGAATTTGACAAGGACAAGCTGATTGAAAAATCCGATATTTTTACCAAGAGAACGGTAAGACCATCAAAACCGATTGAACACGTAGATACAGCACTGGAAGCACTTGCAATCTCTATGGCGGAAACGGCAAAGGTTGATCTTGAATACATGAGCAAGCTGACAGATATGTCACAGGAACTGCTGATTGCGGAGTTAAAGGGTGAGATTTTTCTTGTGCCGAACACCGGAGAATATCAGCCGGCAAGTGAATACCTGTCCGGCGATATTCGTCAGAAGCTGGATATTGCAGCAGCTTATGCTGAAAGTGACAGCCGTTTTGCTGAAAATGTCACGGCTCTTGAAAAGGCGATGCCGGAGCCGTTAAAGGCAGGCGATATTGATGTGAAGATCGGTGCGACATGGATTCCGAAAGAACTGTATCAGCAGTTTATGTATGAGCTTTTCCAGACACCGAGAGAAAATCGTGAGGACGTAAAGAAAGCGTTCTGGGTGAAACCAAAAAATATAACGGTGGACTATTCTGAACACACCAACACCTGGCATATTGAGAACAAGAAGGCGGACAGTTCAGTTTTGAGCCGCAGGGATTTTGGCACGAAGAATATGAGTGCCTATGAGATCATGGAACAGCTTCTGAATCTGAAAGAGCCAAAGGTGTATAAGTCGGAAACCTATCTGGATCTGAACGGCAATGAAAAAGAACGCAGAGTGGTCGATATCAAGGCAACGAAGATCGTTCAGCAGAAAGCTGCAAAGATCAAACAGGCTTTCAAAGACTGGATCTTCAAGGATCCGGAACGTGCCATTCCCCTTGTGGAACAGTACAACCGACAATTCAATTCCATTCGTCCCCGTGAGTATGACGGTTCAGCTTTAAGATTTCCGGGTATGAACTCTGCGATCACGCTGAAAGAGCATCAGAAAAACGCTATTGCACACGCTTTATTCGGCGGCAACACGCTGTTCGCACACTGCGTTGGTGCAGGCAAGACGTTTGAGATGATCGCAACAGCAATGGAATCCAAGCGTCTGGGCTTATGCACAAAGCCGTTATTTGCCGTTCCGAACCACCTGACAGAACAGATTGGTGAAGATTTTCAGAAACTCTATCCGGGATCAAATATTCTGGTGGCAACCAAAAACGACTTCAAGAAAGAAAACCGACAGCAACTGTTTTCCAAAATTGCCACCGGTGATTTTGATGCTGTGATTATCGGTCACTCACAGCTTGGCATGATTCCACTTTCTAAGGAAAGACAGGTATCTATTTTGCAGGACCAGATCGATGACATTATGGCAGGCATTGAAGAACTGAAAAAGGCAGAAGGTTCTCGTTTTCAGGTTAAACAGATGGAGCGTACCAAGAAATCGCTGGAAGCAAAACTGGATAAGCTGGAGAAAACACATGACGATATTCTTACCTTTGAAGAAATGGGCATAGACAAGCTGATCGTCGATGAAGCCCACGAATTCAAAAATGTTCCTACTCAGACAAAACTGACCAATGTGGCGGGTATTTCGTCCTCTGCTTCACAAAAGGCACTGGATCTATTTATGAAGTGCCGCTATCTCGATGAAAAGACCAGCGGCAGAGGTGTGATTATGGCTACAGGCACGCCCCTCAGCAACTCTGTAACTGAATTACATACCATGATGCGTTTTTTGGAGTATGATTTTCTAAAAGATCATGGACTTAGTAATTTTGACAACTGGGTAACCGTATTCGGGGAACAGAAAACGGAATGGGAGCTTGCTCCTGCCGGCAACAAGTTTAAGGAACGCACCCGTATCGCCAACTATACGGGCTTGCCGGAACTGATGAGTATGTTCAAACAGGTTGCTGATGTGCGTACAGCAGACACGCTCGACCTTGCTACGCCGGAAATGAAGTATCACATTGAGAACATCGAAGCAACAGAGTTTCAGAAAACACTTGTACAGGAGTTATCCGACCGTGCTGATGATGTACAAAGCGGAAATGTTGACCCTTCTGTGGACAATATGCTCCGTATTACTTCCGACGGCAGAAAGCTGGGACTTGACCCAAGACTGATCGACCCGTCATTTGAGGATAGCCCTGATACAAAGCTGAATCAGTGTGTCAGAAACGTTACGCAGATCTATCACGATACAGCAGAGGAAAAGCTGACCCAGATCATCTTCTGCGATTTGGGTGTTCCAAAGAAAAACTCACAGTCAACGGATAAGGGAGAAAATGCTGATGAAAAGTCAGCTTCTGAAAGAGAATCTTTAGAGGAAGAATGTGATTTCTGCGTCTATGATGATATTCGGGATAAGCTGATCGTAAACGGCATAAAACCGGATGAGATCGCCTATGTACATGATGCAAAAACCGAACAGCAGAAAGCTGATCTCTTCGACCGTGTGAATAAAGGTGAAGTGAGAGTTCTGCTGGGCAGTACAGGCAAAATGGGTACGGGTACAAACTGTCAGAAAAAGCTGATTGCATTGCATAATCTGGATATTCCTTGGCGACCGAGTGACCTGCAACAGCGAATCGGACGTATCGAACGTCAAGGCAACCAGAACAGCGTGGCTCATGTCTTTAACTATGTGACAAAAGGCAGTTTTGATGCGTATCTCTATCAGACACTGGAAGCAAAGCAGCGTTTCATCGGACAGATCATGACTTCCAAAACGCCTGCAAGAACTTGTGAGGACGTAGATCAGCAGGCACTCAATTATTCTGAGATCAAGGCACTCTGTACAGGAGATGAACGTATCAAGGAAAAGATGATGCTGGATAACGAGGTAAAGGAACTGAATCTTCTGAAAGCGGAACATACCAATACGGTATTTGATATGCAGCAGACAGTAGCTGTCACTCCTGCAAAAATTGAAAATGCTGAAATAAGACTTGAAAATCTCAAAGCTGACCGTGAAACACTTCGTCAGCTTCCGATAGATGAAGAAACAAAACTACCCGTATTCAAAATTACCATTGATGGCACGGAATATACGGACCGTAAAGAAGCAGCACAGGCTCTTGAAGATGCGGTACTGGATTTTGTCAAAAAGAGTTCCGACAGTGAAAAAGAAATCGGTGAATTTCAGGGATTCAAGCTATCCGTCAAGGCGGTGATGTTTGGCAATGAACCTGACATTTCCATTACCATGAAAGGCAACGCTGAGCATAAATGTGCTTTAACAAGCAGCTTTTCTGCCAATCTCAAGCGTATGGAATCTACACTCTACAAAATTGACCAGACGATCAGTGATGCACAGAACAACGTGAACAAGCTGAAAATGGATTTGGAAAATGCACAGCGTATCGTCAATACACCATTTCCACAACAAGCAGAACTGGAACAGAAAACAGAACGTCTTGCTTCTCTTACTGATGAACTTAATCAGGCGGCGATTGAAGCCAAAAAGAATGCTCCTGAAAAGAAACGAACCTGTTACTTTGAGAGGGCAAAACTGAAAAAGGAAGCATTTAAGGACAGACAGAAAACTACTAAGCCAAAAGAGAGAAGTCAGGACAAAAACGAAATAGAATGATAAAGCAGGCACTTCAATTTTTACGAAGTGCCCGTTTTCGTTTAATTCATATATTGCTGCACACAGCTTTCATAAAGAACTTTTGTGTATCGTTCTTTCAGTCTGATCGGACTTATGATCTCCACCTTTCCCCTGAATGAAAATATCCAGGAGAAGAACGGCTGCGGATATTCCGCTCTTACAGGAACATGAATGATAAAGTGATTGTCCGATTTCTTGTCCCTGAGCATGAGAACTGACTTCCCGAACCGGTCGATCACGATGTTACAGTATTTGTTCTCCAATGGCAAGCGTAGTGTAACGTACTCACTCTTTCCGCTAAACATAGAAAAAGATGATTTGATGTACTGTTCCAGATTCAATATTTCACAGGGAGTATTTCTGTATAAATCGATAAGTTTGATGTTTCTCATTCTGTCAATACGAAAGTTCGTATAGGTACCACCATGTTTTTCATAGTTGGATACAACATAGTACTGTTCATTACACATCACCAATGCAAACGGCGAACAGGTTCGTTTTACTCCATCTCTGAGAACTAATTGCTTATTTATATCATAGTCATAATAGTCAAAGCTGATTTGCTGATTATTATGTAAGGCAGAATTTATCATATCAATATTGTCAAAAATATGCTCGTTATCAGACTTCACACGATTGGTCAGCATGATTTCACGTCTGAGTAGTGGAGCTTCATAAATACTGCAAAGACTTTCCAGCAGTTTAAGCAATTTTTCAGAATCCTTAACTGTTAAAAAGCGAAATGAAGCAACTGCATCAGCAAGCATTTTAAGAACACTGAGCGAAAATGTTCGGCTTTTCAAATGATACCCTTTATTGTAAATGTATTCAATGTCGTATCCCATATATATCAGTGCATCAATATCTTCTTTGATAGTTCTTTTTCCAGCCGAAAAACCATTTTTAGCTAAATTTGCTATAATCATTGACATTGATAGGTAATGCTCGCTATCTGTCAGTTTTAGAAACATCTTTTTTAAAAAAAGCACTCTATATTTCCCATTCATTCTTTCTACCTCGTATTTGCTGTGGTCTATAAACTTATTCTATTATTATATCATATTTTAGTTATTTTTCATAGATATACGCAAAAATAATCATATATTCTTAGAAACTGCAATAAAATGCTTCATGTTACCATTTTGAATTTTGATATGGACAATTGTCAAAGTGGAACATAATAAATATGTTGTTGCTTAGTTGCTTATCATATCTCATCAGAACCATACAAATGTCATAAGAAAGTCAAGATAAAAGAGAAAGAAAGACACATTACTAGATGTCCTTTTTGTTTGTGTTATCCTAAATAGTTTCATTAACTGTTTAGCGTAATTAATTTAAAAATATACAATAATTTACTTGACATCAAACTATATAAATGATATAATATACAATAAGGATTGGCTTGTAAAGCAAAAAATGATAACAATATTGAGATGAGTGTACAGGAACGCTGTATGATTTTATACATAAGAAATGATTTTATGCCTTGTATTCTCTTCTGAAAGGAAATATAATTAAATCTATTAGAGATAAAAAGTGTAGTACAATGCTGACATAAGGCAGGTGAACATAGAACAACATGAAAATTTTGATTGTTGAGGATGATTTAGAGATCAGCAAATTGCTGGCTGATTTTTTACAGGGAAATGGATATGAGGTGCTTTGTCAGTATGATGGGCTTCATGTGTTAGACTGCATACAAGAACATCAGATTGATCTTATTCTGCTTGATATAATGCTGCCTTATCGGAGTGGTGATACTATACTTGCGGATATTCGTAAATTCACAACGGTTCCTGTCATAGTAATTTCAGCAAAGGAAACAACACAGAACAAGATTGATTTGTTGCGGCTTGGTGCGGATGATTACATTACAAAACCTTTCGATATGGAAGAAGTTCTCGCCAGAATTGAAAGCAACTTACGCCGGATTCAATTTCAAAACAGCACGCCGTCATCTTTGAAGTGCAATGATTTGGTTTTAGATTTAGACGGCAACAGAGCTATGCTACAAGGGGCGGAGTTACCTTTAACTGCGAAAGAATTTGCTATACTGGAATTGCTTATGAAATACCCGGACAAGATCTTCTCAAAGGCGAATTTGTTTCAAAGTGTTTGGAATACAGAGTATATCAGCGAGGACAACACCTTAAATGTCCATATTAGCAACTTGCGAAACAAGATGAAAGCCATTTGCCCGGATAAAGAGTTTATAGATACTGTGTGGGGCATTGGATACCGTTTGCATAAAGCCGAGGGGTAAGCTCTTGGCTTTATGCTTTTTTTATGGTTTCCAAATAGAAATTAAGAAATTCTGGCTCTTTTGCAAATGTTGGGGTAAGCGAAAGCAACGCAGTTGCGAGACAAATCAGATGTGTACAGCATTGTGGTAAATCTCAAAAGGCTGTAAATAACGCAAAACAATCCATCTGTTTTGCAGTGGTTACATTCCGATGTGACCGCTGCAAAGCGGATGGATTTTTGCATTCTGGAAATTGTGGACACGATGTCCACAATTTCTGAAATGTGAATATCAGTAAAAAATGCCATCTGATAGAGATGAAACAGACAGTTTTAATCTCTATGCAGATGGCATTCCGCTTTTAGAATGGTGATTGAAAGACTAACTTCAGGAGGGAAAAAGCATGAAGGAATTGAAGAATCGTGCTGAAATCGTAGCAGAACTGGCTAAGATGCTCAGAGAGTTTGACCTGGAACTGAACCCTTATGATACCGATGTGTATCTGTACTACGACGAAACTAAAAAGACGGCTGAACTGGACACATTTGTGAATCCTAGCGGTAGTTCATGGCTCGATGATGACCATGATACCATATACACGGATCATGAACATCACACAACCTACTTTGACGGCTTTGACAATTTGGGGGATTTGGCTGATGCAGTAGGAATCCGAAAAGAAGAACTCATTAAAAAAGCTGCCAAGTATGCTGACATTGATGTGGAAGATGTAGACTATCACGAAGTTGCAAGATTCATCAAATCGGATGATAACTTAATGGAAAAGCTGCATGAAACATATAAGACCTGCCTGGATGATCTGGAAGATAACTATGATGAACGGGCGGATTACATCATCAGCGAATGGGAATCCAATGAGGAAAGGGGTTAATTATGGCAAAGTACACAGTGAAATTTTCGTGCGGACACGAAGGTGTTGTTGACTTGATCGGGAAAGAAAAAGATCGTCAAAGAAGAATTGAATATCTGGAGGGGTGTGGGCTTTGTACGGAGTGTTACAAGGCGAAAATGCGAAAAAAAGAAGCCGAAACACCGCTGACACTAGCAATCCAGTGTAATCCATTGGACACGTTTCCGTTTCGACTGGTTTTCTCTGGAAACACATTGCCGGTGAAAGATGAAATCAAGAAACTCGGCTACTCCTGGGGAAGAATCGGGACAGGCGGTATTCTTAATGTACTGTCAAAACCCACACCTGCATGGTATACAGATGTGAGAACACTGGAAGAATTAGAGGAAGAACTAAAAAAAGCAACCGAAGTATTTCCTGACCTTATCATCCATCGGAATTTCTCCCAGAGCGATCTGATCGTATACACGGAAAAACAAAAGAAGGAAGAGACTAAAAAGGCAAAAATCAAAGAAAAAATCGCTGAAATTCCTGTTCCGCAGAAACCAGCGTGCTACCCAGAAGGTTACTGGAATCAAAGATTCTACACTAGTCGTCAAGAAGGAAAGCGTCGTCTATATATTGATGGCAAAGAAACGACTATTCCGGAAGAAGATGCACAGGCAATCGAAAATTACTTGCAGGAACTGTCTGCGTATAAAGCAAAAATAAAAGAAGTTAAGAAAAGCGTAACCGAGTAAATGCAGTAATTATGTCGGAATCAATTATAGAAATACAACCGAATCTGTTGTGGCACAAAAAGCAAATTGAAATCGACTAAATCAAAGATACGTATGTCGCCACCGCCCGCTGGAGCGTATCCAGCCCACTACCCTTCGGGGAAAAATCAATTAAAAAGGAGAACCTACTATGAGCAACTGTAGAGTAATCGCACTGACAAACCAGAAAGGCGGCGTTGGAAAGACCACGACCGCTCTGAATCTTGGCATCGGACTTGCCAACACCGGCAAACGTGTCCTGCTGATCGACAGCGACCCCCAGGGCAGCTTGACAGCTGCCCTGGGCTGGAAAAACTCTGATGGATTGGAAGTGACCCTGTCCAGCATCTATGGAATGCTGCTGGATGACAAGCTTCCGAAAACTCCATTGTATGGGATTCTGCACAGCCAGGAAGGCGTGGATCTGCTGCCTTGCGACATTATGCTGTCCGGTACAGAAATGGCTCTCATGAGCAGTATGTGTCGGGAATCTCATCTGAAGCGGTACATCGAATTTGTGCAGGATGGTTATGATTACATTCTGATCGACTGTTTACCAACACTGGGAATACTAGTACAGAACGCCTTGACTGCAGCAACAGAGGTGCTGATTCCTACTCAGGCACAGTTTTTGTCTACCAAAGGTCTGACACAGCTGCTGCACACCATTTCTCAGGTGCGTCGGGGACTGAATCCGAATCTGACACTTGACGGCATCCTGTTCACTATGGTAGAGAGCCGTGTGGTAACCAGCAAGGCACTGATCGAGATGCTCCGAGAACAGTACAGCGATTTTGGTGTGCTGCATACGGAAATCCCCAAGGCGGTCCGTTTTCAGGACGCATCTCTGAATGGTGTGTCGATTTTCAAAGAGGACAAGCATGGCAAGGGCAGTCAGGCATTTGAAACACTGGTGCAGGAAATCATGGATATGGAGGAAAAGAAGGCATAATCTTTTTCCAACATTTCAAAACAAGAAAGGTAGTTTTACATCATGGAATACATAGTATATCTTATATTTCTTATCATGTTCACTCTTTGTATAGGTAAAGGTCTAAAAATTCTCACCCGTGATATTCCTAAAGGGGTAAAGATAGCAATCGCTTCTTCTGTAGTACTTTTTGTACTCTGTATTACGGTTTTATTCTTTAAAATGGCATCTCAATTATTATAAAAATTAGGGAAGGATAAGTGTATCATGACAAATGTTCAAGTCTTTTTTGTAGCTATAACAATGGGCGCAGCTATCACCGCTATTTTTAAATCATCTGAAGCTTCTATGAATAGTGATGATTATGGAATTAAGAATGCAATTATCCCAATAATAGCATTAACATTTATGCTTTGGGCATATTGGGTCTTCACCAAAGAAAAGGATAAAATTATAGAAATAGTTGATTATCTTCAAAATTTAACATGATCGACCCAAAAAACAATAAGAAAGTGATAATCACTAAAATAATCTTGAAAATGGCATCTACAGAACTGTAGATGCCATTTTACTGTTTTTATAAAGTACGAAAGGAGAAAAAAGATATGCCTGTATCGCAAGAAAGCCTTCGTTCTGCACTAGGAGAAATCATGCAGGACAGCAAGATACAAGAAGAAAAATACGCCCAGATTATCACCACGCAAGAACAGCGTGATGAAACTGCCATGCCGGAACGACTGATGATCTATCCCCGGCAGCTGGTAACATTTCCAAATCACCCGTTCTATATTTTGGACGATGAGGATATGAAAAAACTGAAAGAATCCATTATGCATTCTGGAATTCGAACACCGATTGAGGTAATCCGCACCGGAGAGAAGAACGAGCATGGCGAAGATACGTTCTATATCGTCGCCGGTCATCGAAGGACCCATGTTGCACGACAAATTTTTCCGGAAAATCATCGTCTTGAAGTCAGAATCCATAACATGACCATGGATGAAGCTGTTGTTGCTATGACAGAGAGCAATTTGTTGACCAGAGAAAACATTCTCCCCTGTGAACGTGGGAATGCATTGCGAATGGAAATAGAAGCAAGAGAACGCATTTCCGGTCGCCCTGAAAATGGAACAACAGCAAGAAATGTGAGAACAAGAGATTTGATTGGCGAAATATACAATATGAATGGACGTAATGTACAAAGATACATTCGCCTATCTTATCTGATCCCTGAACTGCAAAAACTGGTTGACGAAAGTAAGATTGGCATGGTAACAGGCGTTGAACTGTCTTATCTCTCCGAAAAAGAACAACGTGATGTTTGGGACGAGATGGAACTCACTGCATTTGAGCATTATCCAAGTAAGGCTCAAGCTGTCTCGATGCGGAAACTCTCCAAGGCAGGGACGTTGGATATGGATGCAATCGTAGACATTCTGGAAGTAGAAAAGCCAAATCAGGTAGATCATATCCGCTATGTTCCCCGAAAGAAAGATCTGCTGGAACAGATCCCAGCATACCTGAAACCAGAGGAATGGAAAGATAAGGATTTCTCAAATTTCATCGAAAAGGCAATTGAGTACTATGCTAGTTCTCTGCAAGAAAAGCATATCCAAGAAACAGCAGAACATTTACAAGAAATGAATCGTAACCGAAAACCATGGGAGCGATCTATTTAAGCTTTGAACTGTCCAGATAGAAAAAGGAGCAAAAATTTATGAAAGTCAGAGTAAACAACATTCCGGAAAAGAAACCGCTACCGTTTTGGATCGTAACCCGAAAATTTGCCATAGAAGAATTTTCAGAGATTGCTGAAAAACTAAAACATAGCTGGATTCCTTTTCCGGAACCGTTGATGTACAGCAACATTCACCGAGAATATCACAATATTTCTCTGGGGGCAAAGGTATTGTACAGCTTTATGCTCAATCGTACACTGGACTGGACAAAGAACCCCTTTCATGAGGGTAAGCAGTTCTATAATGAAAATGACGAGGTCTACATTTCCTTCCCATTGGAAGAAGCAGTAGATCTTTTGCAGTATGGAATTGCCAAAAGCAAAAAATGCTATGAAGAACTGATTCAGTTGGGAATGATTGAAAAGAAAAATAATGCAAATGAATTTTACGTTCTTTGCAACGATGATATGCTGAAATATAAGCATATCAATGTAGACTAATGTGATGAAAATATAGAATAGAAAGGTAAGGAAAAAACAATGACACTGGAATACATCACAGAAAAAAATGCACCAACAGATGCAGAAATCATGCAGTATATGAAACTGCCACTGATATTGTTTAAGGAAGAAAACTTCAAGGAAACGCTTTCGCTGTCTGCAAAAGTGCTATATTGTTTTCTGCTGGACAGAAGCAATCTGTCTTTGAAGAATGCCGATAGCTTTACCGATAAGGAAGGCAGAGCGTTTATTTTCTTTTCCTGGGAAGAAGCAATGGATACCTTACAGTGTGCCAGACAGAAGGTCAACAAGACATTTAAGGAACTGGTTCACTCCGGGTTAATTGAAAAAGTTTCCCGTGGCTTAGGAAAATCTCCCAAAATCTATGTGATGCGATTCTATAATGAACAAACGAAAGAAACTGTTCCTGTAGAAACAAGTCAGTCAATGACAAAATTTGTCGAGTGTGAAAATCATACTACCGGGTATGAAAATCATACTCGCTATATAGAATCAGACTTACCCAAAACAGATTTACCTTGTTATTCTGATCTTTCAGCAACAAAATCGGAAAATAAGAAACGACAGATGGATGCAATAAGCTATGAAGAAAAGTTAGAACAGGCTCAAGCACAAATCACATCGGAAAAGACAAAGCGATTCGGTAGCAAAGCAATTGCAGAAATCGCTGCCATTCTGGCATGGGTCGCAAAGACTGCCAAGAAAACGCTGAAAGTCGGTGGCATAGATGTCCGCACAGAAACTATTCGGGAAAAACTGCAAAATTTGACAGCTGAACAGACTGCTGAGGTTATGAGTAACACAATGAATCGGAAAATCAAGAATCGCAGAAGCTATTTGTTGACTTGTCTGTATCATGCAGCTGACAGTATGACAGCGTCTGCAATCCCCAGAAGCGAAAACGCCGATGCTTATGAATCGTTTATCTTCAACTTGTGCTGACAACCACCGAGGTGAAAATATGGAATCAACGAGAAAAGAAGCCATTTCCTGTGTTTACTGCGGCAAAAAGACAATGTGCGTTACATATGCCGGCGACTATCAGTACCGTGCGGTTTGCCTTTCCTGCCACAGACAGTTTGGCTTTTCTGCACCGTCCAGAGCAGCGGCAGATCTGATCTGCCGGACATTGCAGAAAAAATAGCACAGATCCACTGGCATTTCCGAATGCGGATAGTCATTTTTCCCTGATTGCATAACCCCTATGCACTCCTTTCAATCAACCATTTTCCAGACTATCCGTACCCGGAAATGCCAGTATTACGCCATGTCTCCGGCACTTTGCCCTGCAAATATTCTCTCCGTCTGATCTCATACAGTTGCTCGTAGTAGGTGGCGGAACAGCTTTTCGGGAATATTTGCGGGGCAATGTGCCGGAATCTGAAGATTGGGGAGGTAAAAATCATGACATACATAGAACAATTTCCGACCGCAGAAGCCTATGTGCTGCATCAGATTACCCGAAATCGTGGCAGTCAAAACTGTATTTCCAAGGCGGATCTGATCCAGATGGCAGAAGAAAACCACGTTCTGGTCAGTGATCTCTGGAGCAAGTCAGAAATTGCCGCATTTCTCATGGATGCGATCGGCGTGGAGAAACTAGCGAATGCTTGCAGCCATATGGGTGTGAGTTCCTATCCGTTTCAGCAGAAATTCGGAATCACTGAAAACGATGTCAAGCAGTTTGCGAAGCATGGACTGCTGAAAATCACCGGAAATGAGCGGTTTCTCTTCCATGGAGAAGCCCATTACGCATCGCTGTACAGTGTGATGCAGTACTACACGCTGACACCGGAACAGGTGCAGGAATGGAAAATGGAGGTGTAACAGATGCGTGACATTTTGTTTCTACTCTGCGTGATGCTTACAATATGTGCGGGTGTATTTTGTCTGCTGAAGCTGATCGCAGCTGACATTCGCACTGCAAAAGAAACATTCCGGAAATTCCCGGAATGGAAACGACAGACCATTGCAATTTTGCAAAATTGGAAGGAGCGGCAACATGAATCAAGCAATCATAGCGGAAATCATGAGATCCGGTGAGCCGGACAGCATTCTGGATTTTCAAATCCTGGCGAGAGAATCTGCAAAACGGGAGGAAGAGCAGCGTGATGCTGAATTCGTTCAGAGCGAACAGGTGTTTCGTGAGAACATCCGAAAGCTGGTATACGCATGAAACGTCCAAGACAAAAACGGTGCTGCAAGTGCAGCAGCTGCCTGGTAGAAACGCAGTATCACGGGCAATGGTACTGCAACAGCTGTTTCCAGAAAAAGCAGTTATGCTACATCTGTGGTGAAAATCCGGTAGAGGTCACAAAGAGTGATAACGGTTACTGCAAAAAATGCTATGAGAGCAGTGTAAACACAGGCTTTGCTCGTTCTGTTGTCACACTTGCATTTTGTATCAGTCTGATCCTGCTGCTGTATTTTTTCTGGATCAAGATCCGGTTGCCTGCAATTCCATCTGTCATTTTCGCAACAATCGGTTCTATTGCCGCTACAGTTGGAAGCAGACTGATGATTCTATGGTATCAAAAGAATCATTGACTTTCTTTTTGAAAGCTAAACACGAAAATCACTTTATATTCTTTAAAAAGCAGGAAATCTGCAATTGCAGATTTGACAAAAAAATTCAGAACAGGTACAATAAGGGTAGAAACGATGATTGACCTGTACGAGGTACAAGGAGGAATGACATATGAAAAACAATAAGCGTAAAGTTTGGAAAACCGGTGTGATCGCAGGAATGCTTGCCATGCTGGTACTTGCTTTTTCCGCTTGCGGCAGTGAGCCGGAAGAAAGCAGCACCGCAGAAGCAAAGGCAACGACAACGACCACCGTCACCACAGAAGCAACTACAACCACCACAGAAACTACCACGACCACCAAAAAGACAACTACGGAAACCTCTGAGAGTACCACGGCAGAAGCCACAACAACGGCTGCCACAGCGGAAACCAAGAGAGAGCCGGAAAAGAACACCGCCGCAGCTGAGCCGATGGTGGAAAAGCCAAGAGCCACCACCGCAAAACCGGCACAGCCCACACCAACCAAGAAAACCACCGCAGCCCCCAAGGGACATTACGAAACCATCCACCACGAAGCTGTAACACAGCAGGTTTGGGTAGAAGATTCTCCGGCTGGAAAAAAAAAGATTTTCCAGTGCAGATGTGGGTTGAGATTAAATTCGTTTGATGAATATGTGGCACATGACGGTGCTGCTCTTGATAAAGGTGATGATACACATTATAGTTATGAATTTTGGTATGAAGAAACCCCAGCCCAAGGACATTACGAAACTCAGATCGTAAAAGCAGCTTATGACGAGCAAGTTTGGGTGCAGGACTAAAATAATTGAATAAGCATACAAAAGCCCGGAAACTTCTGCGAAAAGTGACCGGGCTTTTTGTATAGATAAGGATGTTTGGGAACTGCTATTTCTCAAACGCCTTTTGTGGTGGTTAGGTTATGCTTCATTTATGCTTCGATTCCAGATGATTTCCTGGAATACTGCGTATATAAAGTACAATCCTATTGTGACAAATGTGATCTTCGCACAAAATCCACTTTTTAGATGATCCCATGTAATCATGATAAGATCCCATTGACTATTTGCGAGTATGTCAATGAAAAAAACGCTTAGCACAATAGAGGGAATTCCAGCGGAAAAGTAATGCCGTCTTTGTTCTTTTTGAAAATAATCCTCATATTCCAAAGAACCATGAATACGATGGGTATGTGTTATTTCATTTTTGATTTTCCATAGAATATTTGCTAGGTATTCTAAGATGAAAAAGTCAAAACCGATTGCACTCAAATTTTTCATGTGGAACTGCAAATCATGCCATTTCAAAAGTGTATCGACCCACTCGGCAATATCACTTTCAAAAAGAAAAATCACATGAAGAAAAAAGACTGCGAGAAACAAAGCAGCTATTGTGCTGGAACGAATCCAACCGTCTAAAAAGCTGGAGAATTTGTCCTTGAGTACATCTTTCACAAGATCACCTCCTCTCTTTTCAGATGCTTTCAGTATATCAGATCGGCAAAATACTTGTCAAATCTGCGGCTGAGAGCATCCATTGCTTACAGAAGCCATTGGCTTTTTGTATAGATCCCACAGGAAAGACCGCCGGAATGCACTTCGGCGGTCTTTTTTGGTGAAACCAACAGAAAGGAATGAATCCCATGTGAGAACAAGTGCATCCGAATATCCGAATTTGAACCGAAAGGAGAAAAAATGAAATTTCTTTCAAAGCTGAAAGGCAGCTTGAAACGTGGTTTTACTGTGCTTTGTGCCACCGTCATGGTTCTGACCTCCGGCATTCTGACCGGAACGGAATTCCAGGCATCGGCGGCAAAGCTAAATGGTTCTGTGTATCTGAGCGATGCTTTGTATCGTCTGAGCGGCAATAAGTACAAGGAAACCAAAGAACAGTGGCAAGCGTTTCTGACCGAATATTCTACAGGCGGTCAAGAGAACTACTATCTGGGAACACCATACAACAGCAGTCTGTATGCTGCTTCCCCCAAAGGCAATCAGTGGCAGGGATACAGCGGCATGAACTGCCAGGGCTTTGTCTGGTACATCATCTCACATGGATTGGCGTACTACAACAAAGTTCCGGTAAGCACAACAAGCCCATATGTCCCGAACCTTGCAAAGTTTAACCAAATGGGTTATTCCTACAAGTGCTGGGACGGCGGCGGTTGGTACGCCTTTATCACGCAGAACAATCTGCACTATTACGAATTCAGTAACAAGGACGAAATGCTGAAAAGCGGCGTGCTGCAAAAGGGCGATATTATCTGGTGCGTCAACAAAGCAAGTGGTAGTACTGGATTGACTGGTTTAGGCAATCGTGATAAAAATCATCATATCGGCATCTATATGGGTAACGGCAAATCCGACAGCTGGTGGCAGTCTGGACCGGTCAACGGCAATGGAATTACCAGTGTTGAAAAGAATTCTATTAATCCAATCTACGGAAAAGCAGAAACCAACACCTATGTAGTAATTCCGTGGGCAGAGCAAAAAGAAGCACCGCACTTTGACCCGACCCGACTGACCATTCAGAAGGTGGATTCGGAAACCGGACGGGCAGCGGCTCAAAACGAAGCTTCTGCTTCTCTGGAAGGAGCAGAATTCACCATGAAGTACTACTCCGGTACTTCTGCAACTGGCAATCCGACTAGAACATGGACTTTGGTTACAGATAAAAACGGAAGAGCATATTTGGGAAAAGACTGGCTGAAATCAGGCACATTGTTTACTGATAACGATGGTGATGCCTATCTTCCTCTCGGCACAGTAGTGATCAAAGAATCTAAAGCTCCAACTGGATATAAGCTTAGCGGTCTGGAACGCACATTGCACATTGTTGAGAAAAATGGCAAAGCAGTCATTCAGGAAGCTGGAACTGAGGTAAAATATGTTGCAAACTTCAAGGAAGATATTGTCCGTGGTGACCTCAGCTTCAATAAGGTAGATGGCAACCAAAGATCGCTGGCATACATTCCGTTTCTGCTGACCAACACAGACACCGGAGAAAAGCACATCATCATGACAGACGTGCATGGTAAGTTCTCCTCCAAGTCTGGGCGTGGACAGCTGAATGATCTGGACGACTATTTGCAGTTCCTCTCAACTGATGAGAACGGCGATTTGAAAGTTCCGGATGCGATTACAAACGAAGCAATCACACAGCTGGGTGTGTGGTTCGGCGATGAAAGCAAGGCAGACAGAACGAAGGGTGCATTGCTTTGCGGTAATTATAAGTTACAGGAACTTCGCTGCAAGAACAATTCCGGATATAAACTGATTACCAGACAGTTCTCTATCTCCAGCAGCATTACGGATTACAATGCCGGAACGCTGATCGATACTGCAAACCCTGGCAACATCGTCGGAAAGAAAGTGGACGAGGATGGCAACGGGCTTGCTGGAGCAGTTCTCGGACTGTTTACGCCGGACACCACAGAATTCACACTGGAAAACACCTATACCGGCATGACTGCGGTTTCCGGTGAGGACGGCTCCTTTACCTTTGAGAATGTACCGAACGGCAAGTATGTGGTACACGAGATCACTCCGCCGGACGGCTATCTCCTCTCGGATCAGAGTTATCCGGTTACAGTTCAGGTCAATACGGCAAATGAAGTAGTCCAACTGGGCGAAGATATTGTCAATCACCCGACAACCATTGAATTTTTCAAGGTCGATGAGGATGGCAATGCTCTTTCCGGTGCGAAGATGTCAATCTTTGAACTGGGCAGCACCTCTGTTGTAGATTCCTGGACAACAGACAGCAGCAGTCACACCGTAACCGCAAAGCTGGCAGTCGGAAAGAAGTATGAGTATTGGGAATCCGCTGCACCAGATGGATATATCAAGGCAGATCCCATCTACTTTACCATTCAGGCTGACGGCAGCGTGACCGATCTGGACGGCAATCCCATCACACTACAGATGGTAGACCACGCTACACAGGTCGAGATCAGCAAATATAACGACAACGAAGAACCGCTGAGCGGTGCAAAGATGCAAATTCTGGACAGCGACAAAAACGTGGTCGAGGAATGGGTCACAGACGGCACCACTCATGTGATTCGAGGAAAACTGATCTACGGAAAAACATACACCCTGCATGAAGCAGCAGCCCCCACCGGTTACTACACCGCAGAGGATATGGAATTTTCCTTGGGAAAAGACACCGTATCCATCGGCATGGTGGACGATGCAACATGGGCAGGCATTCTGAAAACAGACGGCAGAGGTCGTGACCTTGTTGGTGCCGTTCTGCAAGTCAAGGATAAGAGCGGCAATGTTATCGAAGAATGGACCACAGACGGCACCAGACACGAGATGAGAGCCGTCTTGAATCCGGACGAAACATATATTCTCCATGAGGTATCTGCACCGGAGGGATATTTCCTTTCCGAGGATCTTGAATTCACTGCCGGACAGCGTGTCATCATGGAGGACATCAAGCAGACAGATCTGACAGTCGGAAAACTCTCTGACATTCAGGAACAGATTGCAGGACAGAATATCATCTTTTTGCCGGGTGCAGTGCTTCAGATCCTGGATCAGGACGATAATGTGCTGGACGAGTGGACTACCGAGAATGCACAGCACGTCATCAGCAAGGTTCTGACACCTGGCGAAACCTACACGCTGCATGAAGTATCTGCACCAGACGGTTACTGTGTGGCAGAGGACATTCACTTCACCTTGAATGACAAGGGCGAATTTGTTAAGAGCGACGATTACGAATCCGGCGAAATGTGGATCCGTATGAAAGACCTTGCAACAAAAATCGAGATCCAGAAAGTCGATGAAAACGGCAAACCGCTGAGCGGTGCTGCCCTGCAAATCATCGCAACAGACGCAGACGGAAAAGAAACACTGGTGGACAGCTGGATCACAGATGGCAGCGTCCATCAGATCTACGGCAAATTAATTGCCGGTCAGACATATATCCTCCGAGAAGCATCTGCTCCCAAGGGGTACGCCAAGGCAGCAGATCAACAGATTATTGTTGGTACAGACGGTAAGGTGCAGAACGTCACTATGCAGGACATTGCAACCAAAGTCGGCATCGACAAAGTTGACGAGGACGGCAAGCCGCTGTCCGGAGCAGTTCTGCAACTCCTGGACGCAGCAGGAACAGAAATCGACCAGTGGACAACCGACGGCACAACACATCGCATGGATGCGATCTTGACTGCCGGTGCAGAATACACGCTGCACGAAGTGTCCGCTCCGGACGGCTACTGCATCGCTGCGGATCAGAAAATCACCGTCAACGCAGACGGCAGTCTGACCAGTGTCAAGCTGACCAATATGTCTACCAAGGTGCAGATCAGCAAGACAACGATTACCGGCGACACAGAACTGGAAGGTGCAAAACTGGAAGTACGTGACCTCAGCGGAAATACACTGGACAGCTGGACTTCCGGCAAGGAAACCCATATGATCACCGCCAAGCTGACAGCCGGTCAGACCTACGTTCTCCATGAAACCGCAGCACCCAATGGGTATGTTGTTGCAAGTGATGTGCCGTTTGTCGTCAATCTGGACGGCACTGTCACAAAAGTCGTCATGAAAGATGACACCACCAAGGTAGAAATTAATAAGACTACCGAGGACGGAACTGCCCTAAAGGGTGCAGTTTTGCAGTTACTGGATAAGGACGGAAAAGAAGTCGATGCCTGGACAACAGACGGAAAGGCACATACCTTGACCGCCAAGCTGACAGCTGGTGCAACGTATACTTTGCATGAAGTATCTGCACCGGCAGGCTACTGCGTTGCAGCAGATCAGACCATCGTTGTCGGCACAGACGGCAAGCTGCAAAGTTTCTCCATGACCGACCTGACTACCAAGGTATCTCTTACCAAGTACGAGATCACCGGCGAAAAGGAACTGGCAGGAGCATCTCTGGAACTGTACGCAGCGGAAAGAGATGCCAACGGCAATTACATACGCAAGGGCGATGCCGTTGAGAAATGGACATCTACCGACAAGGCACATGAGATCATCGGCAAACTGACCGCCGGTGCATCCTACATTCTGCACGAAACCGCAGCCCCCAATGGGTATGTTGTTGCAAGTGACGTGCCGTTTGTAGTCAATCCGGACGGCACTGTCACAAAGGTAGCCATGAAGGACGATACCACCAAGGTAGAGATCAATAAGACTACCGAGGACGGCACACCTCTGAAGGGTGCAGTTTTACAGCTGCTGGATAAGGACGGCAAGGAAGTGGAGCAGTGGACAACTGACGGCACTGCACACGTACTGACTGCCAAGTTGACAGCTGGTGCAACCTATGTGCTGCACGAAGTATCTGCACCGGCAGGCTACTGCAAGGCTGCGGATCAGTCGTTTGTCGTTCCGGCAGACGGCAGCAAAAAGATTCTCACCATGACCGACCTCGCCACACGGGTGAACGTAGAAAAGCTGGATGCTGACAGCAAGCCGCTGTCCGGAGCAAAATTACAGCTGCTGGACAAGAACGGCAATCTAATAGACGAATGGACATCTGATGGCAAGGCACACACTCTGACTGCAAAACTAACCGACGGAGAAACCTACACCCTGCGGGAAGCAGCATCTCCGGACGGTTACTACAAAGCAAAGGACATCACATTTACGGTCAATGCAAACGGCACAGCCAATGAAGTGGCTCTGTACAATGCAAAGACCAGAGTATCCATCAGCAAGTACGACATCACCGGCGAGAAAGAAATCCCCGGTGCAAAGCTGGAGGTACGGGACAAGAATGACAACGTACTGGATAGCTGGACATCGACTAAAAAAGCCCACGAGATCGTAGGCGTACTGGTAGCCGGACAAACCTACATCCTGCATGAATCTGTTCCGGCAGACGGCTATGTGGTCGCAAACGATGTAGAATTTACAGTCGATTTGGATGGCACTGTGACTGTCGTTGCAATGTATGATGACACCACTAAGGTAGAGATCAACAAGGTAACGGAAGAAAACAAGCCGCTTTCCGGTGCAACATTGCAGATCATCGACAAGGCAGGCACCGTAGTAGACGAATGGCTGACAGACGGCACGGCTCATGTGCTGACGGCTCAGCTGATCTCTGGTCAGACCTATACCCTGCACGAGGTATCCGCTCCGGCAGGTTATGTGGTATCTCCGGATCAGCAGTTCTCTGTCGACACCGACGGCAGTGTGACTAGCGTATCTATGACAGATATTGCAACTGTTGTTCGGGTGGACAAAGTTGATCCGGACGGAAAACCACTTTCTGGTGCGACATTGCAGATTCTGGATCAGGACGAAAATGTACTGGATGAGTGGATCACCGATGGCACAACACATACGCTGACCGCAAAACTGACTGCCGGTCAGACCTACACCCTTCGGGAAGCAGCTGCTCCGGCTGGCTACTACACTGCTGCGGATCAGCAGTTCGAAGTTAATCTGGACGGCACACCCAATGCAATTACTCTGTACAACATCAAGACCAAGGTAGAGATCACCAAGTATGACATCACCGGAACCAATCCACTGCCGGGAGCAAAGCTTCAGGTCAAGGACATGGACGGCAATGTCATGGATGAATGGACATCTACCGACAAGGCTCACGTGATCGAAGGCGTACTGGTATCCGGACAGACATATATCCTCCATGAGGAAACAGCACCGGACGGTTACGTACTGGCAAGCGATATGCAGTTTACTGTTAATCCGGACGGCACAATCACAACAATTTCCATGAAGGACGATACCACCAAGGTATCGATCACCAAAAAGGACATCACCGGCGAAAATGAAATTGCCGGTGCAACGCTGGAAGTCTGGGATATGCAGGGCAATGTCATTGACAGCTGGGTATCCGACGGTACAGCACATGAAATTTCCGGCATTCTGGCAGCTGGTGCGAAGTATATTCTCCATGAAGTATCTGCACCGGATGGCTATGTAGTTGCAACTGACGTAGAATTTATCGTTGATGCAAATGGCAAGGTAACGGAAGTCACCATGCTGGACGATACGACTAAACTGCACGTCACCAAGAAAGACATTACCGGCGAAAAGGAACTGGCAGGTGCCGCACTGGAAGTTAAGGATACTGACGGCAACATCATTGATGCCTGGGTATCTGACGGCACAGAGCATCAGATCATTGGCGTTCTGGCGGTCGGAAAGAAGTACATCCTCCATGAAGTTTCTGCTCCCAACGGCTACGTAGTTGCCGAGGACGTAGAGTTCGAAGTCGATGTAGATGGCAATATCACAAGAATAGAGATGCGTGATGACACCACCAAGGTTGCTATCACCAAATATGAAATTACTGGCGAAAAGGAACTGCCGGGTGCATCGATGCAGCTGCTGGATTCCAAGGGCAATGTGGTTGACGCATGGATCTCCACAGACAAGGCACATGAGATCATCGGCGTTCTGACTGCCGGTGAAACTTACACGTTGCATGAAGTATCCGCACCAAATGGCTATGTGGTTGCCGCAGATGCAAGCTTTACTGTCAATACCGACGGCAGTCTCAATGTGGTTTCTATGTATGACGATACCACCAAGGTATCCATCAGCAAGACGGACATCACTACCGGATCGGCTCTGGCAGGGGCAACGCTCCAGATCATCGACCAGAATGACAACGTCATTGAAGAATGGGTATCCACAGAAGAAGCACATCTGATCGAAGCAGTTCTGACTGCTGGTGAAACCTATACGCTCCGGGAAACATCTGCACCGGCAGGCTATGTCATTGCAGAGGATGTATCCTTTGCTGTTAATTCGGACGGCAGCGTAACGCACGTCGAAATGCAGGACGATACCACCAAGGTATCCATCAGCAAGACAGACATCACCGGCGAAAAGGAACTGGCGGGAGCCGCACTGGAAGTACGGGATGCCAATGACAATGTGATTGATGCGTGGGTATCTGACGGTACGGCACATCAGATCAACGGCGTACTGGTTGCCGGTGCAACTTACACCTTGCATGAGGTGTCTGCTCCGAATGGTTATGTTGTTGCTGAAGATGTCACATTTACGATCAACCAGGATGGCAGCGTAAACATGGTTTCCATGGTAGACGCACCGACCTCCGTCCACATCAGCAAAAAGGACATCACCACCGGCAAAGAACTGCCGGGTGCATTCCTGGAACTGTATGACAAGGACAACAATCTGGTGGATTCCTGGGTATCTACCAACGAAGCACACATCATCGAAGCGGTGCTGATTGCAGGCGAAAAGTACACGCTGATTGAAACATCTGCCCCGAACGGTTATGTCATTTCCGAAAAGGTAGAGTTCAGCGTTAATCTGGACAATACCATCACCCATGTGGAGATGCTGGACAAGACCACCAAGGTACAGATCAGCAAAAAAGCGATCACTGGTGAGGACGAACTGCCGGGTGCAGTGATGCAGGTACTGGACAAGGATAACAACATCATTGACCAGTGGACTTCCGGCAGCGAGCCGCATATGATCGAAGGTGTCCTGATTGCAGGTCAGACCTATGTACTGCATGAGGTATCTGCACCGGCTGGCTATACACTGGCAAAGGACGTAACGTTTACTGTCAGCGAAACCGGCGAGATCGACTATGTACAGATGATCGATGATACCACCAAGGTATCCATCAGCAAAACCGACATCACCGGTGAAAAGAATATTTCCGGTGCAACACTCCAGATCATTGACAAAAACGGCAATGTGATCCACGAGTGGATCTCCGGCACGGATGTCAACTACATGGAAGCACAGCTGACTGCCGGCGAAACCTACACATTACACGAAACCAACGCTCCGGCAGGCTATGTGCTGGCACAGGATCAGCAGTTTACCGTTAATCCAGATGGCTCTATCACCAAGGTCAATATGCAGGACGATACCACCAAGGTATCTATCACCAAGTACGATCTGACCAGCGGCAAGGAACTTCCTGGAGCAACGCTGCAAATCATCGACAAGAACGGCAACATCGTCGAAGAATGGATCTCTACCGGCGAAGCACACCTGATCGAAGGAATTCTGACCGCCGGCGAGACTTACACACTCCGTGAAATCTCCGCCCCCAACGGCTGGACGATCTCTGAAGATGTTACCTTTACTGTCAATATAGATGGTTCACTCACACACGTTGAGATGTACGACAAGCCCACCAGCGTATCACTCCGCAAGGTAGATACCGATGGCAATGACATCAAGGGTGCAGTGATGCAGCTGCTGGACAAGGATGGAAACGTCATTGAAGAATGGACCACAGACGGCAATGCACACATTCTGACTGCACAGTTGATTGCCGGCGAAACCTACACGCTGCACGAGAAATCCGCTCCGGCAGGATACGAACTGGCAAAGGATCAGACCTTTACGGTTCCGGACGATGGCGAGATCACAGTCACTATGACTGACGAAAAGGCACCGACCACACCGCCGGTTGCAACACCGACCACACCGACTTCTACCGCAACACCAAAAACCACATCGACACCGAAAACCGGAGATGCAACACCGGTAATGGCGATTGGTACCGGACTGCTGGCAAGCTTTCTCATCATGCTGCTGACACGCAGAAAGAAGCGGAGAAACAGAAAGGCAGCGTAAACAAGACCTCATCGACAAATCTTCATTATCAAAACATTCACCAAAAACACTGGGATAAGAAAGGAATGGTGAGTCCCATGTAATCTATATTTTTTCCGAATCACCCGTAGAAAGTAAGAGATGTGACATGAACTGTACCGACAGCATCTGCTGCCGGTATACTTGATGTCACAAGCATCAAAAGCAAAGTAAAAGGAACTTGGAGGAATTCAAAAATGGCAGGAGATATGAGAAAATTTCATACGTCCATGAAGGAATTGAAAAGCAGAATTGAAAAGTACATGGAGCAGTACGGGAACAGTATGGGAACACTGGACAAAAATAATTTCAATCTGATTCTCGGTGAAGATCCGGGATTCGGGCAGGACAACGTGGCGATCTGCCGCTTGATTGCCTGGAATGTACAACTGCATCCAAACGCACCAGAACTAGACAAAGAGGTACGAGAATGGGCAACGGCAATGCGTATCTATACCCATGCTCCGGAATACCCGGCAGTATACCGTATGGATAACATCAGCGATTTGCGGTATCTCAATGCAATGGGACATCTGGCAATGCGGTATATGCGAAAGGAAGATGACCGGCGGCAGGCAAACTGCTATAAGACATTTGAAGATGTCAAAAAGTATGCCAGCAACTTTGAGGAAAGCCGGAAGTATCGAAGAGAACCGGTGGTGTAAAATTTGTGGACACGATGTCCACAATTTCTGAGATGTGAGCATCTGCCGCAAAGCAACCCGTACCGCAAAATGAAACGGGAAAAATTGTGGACACGATGTCCACAATTTCCGAAATAAAACCACGGAGGTGAATCATATGAGAATATCCGATGCAGATATTGCAAAAGCAGAGCAAATGGACTTGCTGACCTATCTGCAAATCTATGAGCCGGGAAATCTGAAACGAGTTGCCGGCAATGAATATCGAACAATCGACCACGACAGCCTGCGGATCTCCAATGGAAAATGGCACTGGTATTCCAAAGGGATCGGCGGATACAACGCCCTGCAATATCTGATGAAGGTGCGGGAAATGAAATTCCCCGATGCAGTGCGGCAAATCCTGCAATTACCGCCGGAGGAATACCAGAGCGTTTTTCCAGAGAAACCGCCGGAAAAGAAAAAAGAATTTTCTCCGCCCTCCCGAAACTACAATCACAATCAAGTGATCGCCTATCTGGAGGGACGAGGGATCAGCCGGAATGTGATCTTCCATTGTATCAAAAATAAAACGTTGTATGAAAGTCAGAACTATCACAGTGCTGTGTTTCTGGGAATGGACAAAGAGAATCGTCCCCGGTACGGCAATATCCGTGCTACCAAAGGTGATTTCAAAGGAGAATGTTCCGGTTCTGATAAACGTTATGCGTTTCATCTGATGCCGGAACAGCCTAAAAGCAATGCAGTTCACGTTTTTGAAGCTGCCATCGATGCTTTAAGTTTTGCAACATATGCAGAAATGCGGGGTGCTCCATGGAAAGATATGAATCTGCTGGCACTGGGCGGTGTTGCCGGAACAGGTCAGAAAGTTCCTCTTGCACTGGAACAGTTTCTGAAAGACCATCCGCAGATCAAAACGCTGTATTTGCATTTGGATAACGATGCACCGGGACGTGAAGCAACACAGCATATCACCAATTTGCTGCTAAATCAGTATCAGATCCGAGATGTTCCCCCGATCGGCTGTAAAGATGTCAATGATTTTCTCATGAAACTCCGCTCCCAGAGCCGAAACAGAACGCAGGAACGGCAAAGCTGCCCCTCTCTTTAAGGAAAATCGTCTTTCAGACGAAACAGGATGCGTAGCATCCGTTCGTAGGACGCTACACCCGGTGGGTGTAGCGTCTACGGCAAGCAACGTCTTTGGGTGACCACACCCAAAGACCACAAAATTTGCAATTTTGTGCTTGTTAGGGGCAAGCCCCTAAGACCCCGATTCGGAAAAAATAAAGTTCAAGGAGAAAAATATGCGAGAAAGAAACAAACGGATATGGATTCGCATGACAGATAAAGAATATGCTGATCTGGAAGAAAAGCGAAAGAAATCCGGCTATCCCCGTGAGGTATTTCTCCGACATCTGATTGCAGACGGAACTGTCCGGGAAGCCCCGTCTGTAGATTATCCAAAACTGCTGCTTGCACTCAGCCGGATTGGAAACAATCTCAACCAGATCACTGCGACCGCCAATACCATTCACTACATCGACCCGCAGTCTTTGGAAGAAACGACTGGTGACCTGAAACACATCCTGAAAGAGATACATCGCTCCTTTCTCATTCCCGACCAGAGAAAACTCACAGAGGAAATCATTTCTGACTTACAGTACATTTTTCTGGAGGTACAGAAAACACTTGTGGGGCAGGAAGCAGATACGGATCCACAGGCAGTGCTGCAATACATTCAGGATGTGGTTCTGGAACGATTACAGAAAGACAATCAGACCGTTCGGCAAAAACGGAAGGAAGCAGACTGGAAAGAACAGCTGCGTGAAGTGCCGCCGTTGTATCAGCCATTTCAAGAGCAAAAATCATAAAAAGGAAAGGACGGTGAAAACATGGCAACTACATCGATCTGGGCAATCACAGGCACTGCTGCTGCGATCCGGCGAGTAGAAATGTACATTGAAAATCCAGAAAAGACAATCGAACAAACTGGACTGGAGTATCAGAGCAGCCTGCATCAGATCGACCAGAACGGTAGCATGATACACGAGTACAGTCTGGAGGAACTAGAGCAAGAAAAAGTCTGCTATGTGTCTGGTATCAACTGCACTGCTCCCAATGATGCCTGCGAAGAATTTGCAGCTGTCTACGATCTCTGGGGAAAGCCCTGCAAAGGCAGAGTGTGTTACCATGGCTATCAGTCCTTCCGGGAAGGCGAAGTTACCGCAGAACAGGCACATGAAATTGGTGTCCGGCTGGCGGAGCAGCTGTGGGGCGATCGGTTTCAGGTAGTCGTTGCGACACATCTGAATACTGGTCACTATCACAATCACATCATGCTCAATGCCATCTCTTTTGCAGATGGATACAAATTTGTCAACCGCAAGTCTGACTACCAGCAGATGCGAGAGGTGTCCGATGATCTATGCCGGGAGTATGGGTTGTCTGTCATTGAACACCCAGGACAAAGCGGCAAACATTATGGCGAATGGAAAGCGGAACAGGAAGGCAGACCGACCCAGCGTGGCGACATTCGGCTGGATCTGGATGCCGCCATTGAAAAGCTGGGCAGCAAACCAACTGACCGATCCAGACGACAAACGGTGCGTGGAGATATAAGGCTGGACTTCGATGCAGCTGCCATGCAGTCTGATACCATACAAGATCTGATCCGGCAAATGGAGGAAATGGGATATACCTGGAACTTCTCCGGCAAGTATCCCAAAATCAAACCGCCTGGAAAAGACCGTTACTTTCGCCTATATAAACTGGGAACCGGTTATGACAGTCTGGAAACGCTGGCGAAGCGGGTGCTGCATATGCAGGAAACAACGTCCGGCAAACGCAGAATGCCGTCTACCTATTATCGCTATCACGGCAGTTTTCGCAAGCGAAAGAAAGCAACTGGTTTTGTGGCACTGTACTACTACCATTGCTATCGGATCGGTGTATTTGCCAAGCGAACATACCCCAAGTACACGCCGGAATTTCGGGAAGCACAGAAGCAGCTGCATGAAATGTCAAAGGCAGCTGCTTTTTTGAATAGTGCAGACATTCACAGCAAAGAGCAGTTTCAAAGCTATCGGGAAAAGCTGAATCGGGAAATTCAGTTATGCGACACGCAGATCAAGGAATTGCAGCAGCAGCTTGTGGCAAGCAACGATCCGGCAGAAAATGAAGCATTGGTTCATCAGCTGGACAGGCTGCACCAGCAGCAACAGAATTTCGCAGAACAGAAACGACTTTGCAAGATCGTTGCCCAGCAGCAGGTACAGGAAGAAGCAACGCCGCAGCCACAGGAAACTGAACCGACAGCACCGAAGAAACAAAGTGGTGCGATCGGGGTAGACTAAACTTTCGCTCTCAAAATCAAAAGAAAAAGCCGTTCGCTTTCCGCAAAGAAACCGAATGGCTTTTTTCATATATATACAATATCCAAATTCAAAAAGAAAAAAGGAGTTGATCGAACATGGATGAAGGCGTACAGGCAGCAGGAGCAATGCTCTATGTGCTATCCGAATCCGTCAAACTTGCGACCGATCTGCTGGTTGCAACTGTAAAAACTACTGGATCAACCGGGAAGGCAGTCGCAGCAATGCTGGCTGCCCACTGGAAGAACAGCACACAGAAAGAAATGGGTGAGATCTCATTAAAAGCAATGGTCAAACGAAAAGAACCGTTTGATATGCTGGCAATGGACACCGTCGATGCCGGAAAATTCCGGCGGCTGGCGAATCAAGTGGGTTTGCTGTATAGCATTCGTGCAGACAAATCGGATTACGATGATATGACAGTAGATGGACTGACCTCAGTTCTCTATCGGCAACAGGACGCTCCACTGGTCAAAAGTATTCTGGAACGGCTGCATATCAATACACTTGTGACCGCACAGACAGAAGATATTGCAGAGATCACGCCGGAACAACAGAATGCACTGCAAAATGCAGAAAATCCAGTTGTTGCACCTGTCACAGAAGAAGCCCCTGTGATGCAGCAAGTTGATGATATGACAGCTATGCAACAAGTTGTACGGCAACAAATGGAGCAGAATCTGACATCAAGTGCCGGAATGTCAACAACAGATCTGTTGGATCGCAATCGGCAAGGTGCAGAAAAAGAGCCAAAAAAAGAAACGCCCCTGGCGGAGGATCTTCCGAAGATGGATCCAATGCAGGGGCAGTCTATTACTGATCTGCAAAAGCAATTGACAGATCAGATGCAGGAATATCTAAAAAAGCCGGTCAGAAAAGGACAATCACTGGATCTGTAGGAGGTCAAGCAGAATGGAACAGGAAGCACAAGCATTTTCTCCCAGTTCCCTATATGAAAATGGTTTGAAAATGCTAAAATACGAATCTCTATTGCAGGAGTTTCTGCGATTTTATGCAAGGTATCAAGGTACGCTTGATCTGGAAAATAGTATTTTGTTGTTTCAATCTTATCGGCAAGATCCAGAAGCCGGATACGCACAGACACTGGAGGAATGGAATGCAGACGGCAGAAAGATCTGTTATGGAGAAAAAAGCAGTCTTTTCCTGTATGCTCCGAAAAATTTTCAGGGACGTACCAAAAAAATAGAGGAACGAGAGATGATTCCGCTGTTTACAGAACGGCAAACAGAACCCTGTGAAAAATACCGGAACAGATCGGCAGAACACCCATTTCATTTGAAAGAGTGCAGTGAGATTCCAAAAGCAAGTGACGAAGAAATGCTGCAAATCTGTGTGAACACTGCAATCAGCTGCATGATGTCAAAAGGGTGCGGAATGCCGATTTTCGTAGAACCAGATACTGAAATATCATTGAAAAATCCAGTTCAATATAGTCCTAACATCAATCGTCTGTATATCGCCAAGGGAGCAGCTTATGACGATGTTGCCTTTGCAATCATGCGGGAGGTGATCTATAGCAAGCAGTTTCAGCCGTTACAATCCGAAGATTTTTACATACAGCTAAAAACACAGGCTGCATATGCGGCTCAGACTGCTGCCTATCAGATGGGCATCGAGAAAGCGTTTCCGATGAAAATGATCGCCGAGATGCCAGAAATCGGTCTTTCTGGCATCTCGAAAGGGATTCTGTCCTTACAGAAAGATTGGATTCGCATATCGCAGCAGCTAAAACAAGAGAATCCGCAGAATACCGTACAGGAAACACCACCGGAAACAGAGCAGTCAACTCCTATCGAACCATCGGAGGAAGAAAAATTGGAGATCCATCAAGAGGTTGAGAATTCCTTTTCCGGAATTGCATCCGAGATCGATCAAAGACAAGAAGCTACGGCTTCGGAAGATCCATTTATGAGTTGGAGTGAACTATTTCCGGAAGATACAGCTTCCCCAGAGAAAAACAAAAACTGGGAGGATGCTTTGGATTTCAGTGATTTTTCAAACACAGCCAATAGCAGCGGACGAAAGCGTTCTCATGCCGCAGAATTATAACAGCAAATTCAAGAAGGGTGGTGATTCCGATGCACAATGCAGTTGAAAATAAAATGAAACGAGGTGAAAATGTATGGCAATACTCTCCCCTGATGAAGCCAGAAGAATGGCAAGAATGGAATTTGCAATCGTCGTCCAGACAGATCTGTGTGCATTTCTGAATGCTGCACAGAACTTTCCCAATATGTCCAAGGAAAATATCTGTCTGCTGATTCTGCAATTTCCCGATGCGACCGATCTCCTAACAGAAACCGAATGGCGGCAATGCGGCAGCACACTGCTGCCCAATGCACAGGTAATCACATTGATTACAGACGAAAAAAATGTGGTTTATGTCTATGACATCAGTCAGACAAATAAGCATACCGCAGAAGAACCAGTGCCAGATGCAGAAAAAGCGTATCACGCATTAGTAGACGTGCTGAAAACCGATGTGATCGAACTGGAAAACACCCAAGAACGTATGGCATATTATCACGAAAAGAAGTGGTACGTCAATCTTCGGACAAATTATGAAGACCGCTTCTATTACATCATCTGCCATCTGATCGCTCAGGTTCTTGAAAGCGAAAAGGATATTGATTCCATCACAGCTTGTGATATGGCAGCATACATGATTTGCCGTAAGTACGGTGTCAGTATCTCGAAGATCAACACAAATGTGCTGCAAAGAGCCATATCCAGACTTTCCGCAGGCGGACAGGAAAAAACCATCTATGCGGCAATGAACTGCCTGAATGCTCCTGTTTTCCGGGATTTGAAAGCAATCTACACTGGTCAGACCAAGGACCGGGAATTGCAGCGGAAGAAAGAGGAAGAAGACCAGGCAAAAAAAGATGCGGCTCAAAAAGAAAAAGATGAAGCCCGAATCCAACTGCTCGCAAATCAGCAAGCGTATCAAATGGCTGAAATGCTTGCACAGCAAAAAGTCGATGCGTTTATACAGTCTGTTCCAGCACCGTTGCGTGGTGTTTTGGAGAAGATCCGGAGGAAAGAATCATGAGAAAGACAAAACAACAGCAAAACCGACAGCTGTTTCTGATCTATGGGATCATCTACGTCTTTTTGGTGTATCTCTGTATTGTCTTTGCCCCCTATTGGACAGGGACACTCATCGATTCTCTCCCCCGAATGGCAGCAATGCCCAAAAGTGCATTCTGGCATCTGCAAAAAAGTCCATATACGTTTTCAATGATTCTGATCGTCACAGTGATCTATGCCATTGTGATACTCGTGTATCATTCCAGCCGACGAAATACCCGTTTTGGCGAAGAACAAGGCTCTAGCCAATGGGGCGATGTCAATCAGATCACCAAAAAGTATCAGAGTAAGAAACCAATCTGTTACACAATTGAAAAAGAGGAAAACGGGAAAGTAACACAGGAGAAAGTTGAAGTTGCATTTCCTAATTTGATCCTCACAAAAAAGATGTTGCTGAGCATCGACGCACAGAGCCATCGCCGGAATCTGAATGTCTTGGTGATCGGTGGATCCGGTGCAGGTAAGACCATGTTCTATGCCCGCCCCAATCTGCTGCAAGCCAATACAGGATATATCGTCCTGGATCCAAAGGGCGAACTGATAGAGGATTGCGGTGGATTTCTGAAAAAGCAAGGATACACTGTGTTTGTACTAGACCTGAAAAATCCAGAGAATTCAGATGGATATAACCCATTTGATTTTCTGGAAACGGAAGATGATGTACTGATGCTGGTGGACAATCTCTTTGATAATACCACAGATAAAGACGCTCGAAAAGGCGAGCAAATTTGGGATGATGCCGCTAAAGCACTGCTGCGTTCCCTGATTTTTTATGTGCGAGAGATGCTGCCGCCGGAACAGCAGAATTTTAGTACCGTTATGAAGTATCTGCGTAGAGCCAAGACGGAAGAAGATGAAATAGGCAATCCCAAACCATCTCAGCTGGACGGCGATATGCTGGAATTGCAGCGGAAGTTGGAAAAAAGCAACAGAAAAGCAGAAACGCACCCGGCTTACCGTGCCTATCAGGAATACCGCAGTGGTGCGGCAAAGACCATGCAGTCTGTCCTGTTTACGTTAAATGCCAGATTGTCAAAATTCAACGTGCAGAGCATTTCCGATCTGACTAGTCACAACGACCTCAAGTTGAAACGCATGGGCAAAGAAAAGATCGCCATATTCGCAGTGATCCCAGATGATACACCGGCATACAACTTTCTGGTCGGTATTCTGTATACGCAGTTGTTTCAGCAGCTATACCGCAGTGCCGATCTGTATCCCGGAAAAAAGCTGCCTGTTCCAGTGCATTTCCTGATGGACGAATTTGCAAATGTTGCCCTGCCGAAAGGCTTTGACAACCTGCTGTCCACCATGCGGCAGCGGCAGATCTTTTGCTCGATCATTTTGCAGAATCTCTCGCAGCTGAAAGCACTCTACGAAAAGCAGTGGGAGTCCATTGTGGGCAACTGCGATTCCTTTCTCTACCTAGGTGGCAATGAGCAAAGTACCTTTGAGTATGTTTCCAAGCGTTTGGGAACGGAAACCCTTGATACAAACACTACTGGAAGATCCAAGGGCAGAAACGGTAGTTACACTACCAATTATCAAACTACAAAGCGTGAGTTGATGCAGCCGGACGAAGTAGGACGGCTGGATAATGGATATGCGATCTATTTTATGCGTGGCGAGTATCCAGTGATTGATCAGAAATATGATGTCTGGCATCACCCCAACATTCATGAAATTGGTTTGGGTGGTGCTGCCCCCTACAAGCATGGCATGATCCGCCAGCAGATGCAAGAAGATGCAAATGCAGAACAACGGTCAGAAACATTGCAGGAATTTTTCAAACAGCATACTTTGCAAAATGGCGTTGTTCAGTTTGCAGTCAATGAATCAGAAACCACAGAAACAGATTGGATGCAGTATGCAGCCATTCTGCTGAAACAGAAAGGAAAGAAAGAAAATGAAGATCAATAAGAAAAATTGGAAGATCATAGCCGTGTGCAGCGTATTGATCGCTTGCTTTTTCGCATTCTCTATGTTGGCATTTGCTGAACCGGCAGCAGATGCCAGCGGTGCAGCAAATGCAGTGTGGTCATTTAATGATGTCATTTCCACCATTGTGCAAGCGGTCGGAGCTTTGGTATCGCTTGTCAGTATCGTGTTTTTGGCGGCATCCATTGCCGGTCATGACACTTCTCAGCGTGTCAGTGCCGGTCTTGGACTTGCTGCCGGACTTTTGATTGCTTTTGCACCCACAATTCTCTCCTCCATTGGCGTTGGAAAATAAGGGGATTTTGACTATAAAAAAGGAGTGATGCTATTTGGAATGGCTTTCTGCATTTTTGGACATTATGTTCGACACACTGAATTCAGTGATTCAAAACATGGTTGGACTGCTTTCCCAAAGCCCTGAAGCATTTAATGGTACATTATATGATTTTGCAAAAGGATTAAACTCTGTATTTCAGGCAACTGGTCTTGCACTGGTCGTGCTGTTCTTTTTTATCGGATTGTCTGATCCGTCACACAATCTGGCAGAAATCAAACGACCTGAAGCAATTATCGCTGAATTTGCCCGCTTTTTGCTCTGCCAGCTGGTGGTAGCAAATTCTTATCTGATCTTACAACAGATTTCCACAATTGGCACAAGTTTGATTTCCACGGCATGGGGTGCTGTGACAAATGGTGGTGGAATGCCTACTATTTCAGCTGATGGAACCGTGAAAGAAGCCCTCAGTGAAGTAAAATTCAATATTCTTTCGATTTCCACTGACATGATCATGTTGATTCTTTTGAATTTTATCATGATTGTTGCCCTTGGCATTATCATCATCTATATTTCTGTCATTGCCTATGTACGATTTTTCAAGATATATATGTACATTGCCATCGCACCACTGGCATTGTCTACTTTTGCAGCTAGGAACACGTCAGAAATCGGAAAACAATTTTTGAAAAGCTTTTGTGGTGTGCTGCTGCAAGGTCTTGTTTTAGTGCTGTCATTACTGATGTTTGCCATGTTTTTCAGCAATACAACCATTGATGGCGGAGATGGAGCAATTACAGTTGTCTGGAAATATTTTATCTCTATGTTTGGTCAGCTTTTTGTCCTGGTAACAGTAATCAAGGGTTCTGATCAGATTATACAGAAAATGCTGGGCATATAGGAGGAACACATGGAAGTCAAAATGAACAAGGACATTCGGGAGTACAAGTCAAAGAACTCTCTGAATCTAACACTTGTGCAGACCTTTGTGGGTGTGATCGGAGTAATTGCCAGCGGATTTACGATTTTTGCACTTCGGCGTGCCATCGGACCTGGCACACCCGTTCCGGCATTCGTCGGAACGGCAGTAATGCTGCCGTTTGCATTGATCGGCGACTTCGGACCAAAAATCCAGGGATTGTCTACACGCACCTTTGTTCTGCTGTGGTTTCGGTTTTTGTTTCTGGAAAAACGAGAACTGAAGTTTGTCGGAAACAATTTCATCCGAAAAGAAGCAGAAATGATGCAACAGGAAGGAAGTGATGATGGTGGAATCTCTGAAAAAGATACTGCCAAAACCAAGAAGAGAATTTTATCCTTTGCCCAAAAGCGTACAGGAAACGATACCAGTACAGCGGCTCTGGAAAGACGGTATATTTCAAAGCGGAAAAAGCTGCACAAAGACATTTCGGTTTGAAGATATTAACTATCAAATTGCCGGGAATGATGCTCAAAGTACAATGTTTCTGAATTATTCCAAGGTACTGAATAGTTTGGATGCAGACAACTTTGCACAGATCACAATTCGTAATCACAAACGAAACATGATTGAATTTAACCATGATGTGCTTTTTCCTATGCGTAATGATAATCTGGATTGTTATCGAAAAGAATACAATCAGATTCTTTCCGATCATGCCAACGAAGGCAATGGAATTGTACAAGAGAAATATCTGACAATTACCACCTCCAGTGATAAGGATATTCAGACCGTTCGTAACCAGTTTTCCAGAATTGAAACAACATTGAACACCAAAATGGAAACGTTGGGTTCTAGTATGACGGCATTGGATGCCAAAGATCGTCTGCGGATCCTGCATAGCTTTTTCCGGAAAGGCGAAGAAACCATATTTTCTTTTGATTTGACAGAATCCATGCGGTTGGGACGTGATTTTCGGGACTATATTTGTCCTGATGCCATGGAGATACAGAAAGATTGTTTGAAAATTGGTAGCAGATATTGCCGAACCCTATTTTTCAAAAGCTTTTCTACCTATATTGACGATGCCATGATCAAAGAAATTTGCGATATGGATAGAGATATGATGCTTAGCATCACCATTAATCCACTTTCCATGGAAGCTGCTAATCGTCTGGCAGATCGACAAACAGACAATGTGGAAACCAATATTGCTAACTGGCAACGGCGGCAAAACAAAGCCAACAATTTTTCCGCCATTATTCCCTATCATTACGAACAGCAGCGAAAAGAATGCCGGGAATTCCAGGAAGATCTGCGAAACCGGGATCAGAGAGTGTTTTTTACAACAATCACATTGGTACATATGGCGGATACACTGGATGAATTAGATGCAGACACCAAGAAACTTCAGGCGATTGCCGGAAATAAAGGGTGTCAGCTTGCACCGTTGATCTATCAGCAAGTAGACGGATTGAATACTACACTACCCTATGGAATTTGCAGAGTAGCAGTTGATTACACCATGACTACAGAAGCACTGTCTGCTTTCAGTCCGTTCAACACACGAGATCTGAATCATCCGCATGGCGTATATTTTGGACAGAACCTTGTCAGTGGCAATATGATCCTGATCAATCGACTGATGCTGCAAAACAGCAATTGCTTTATACTTGGCGTATCCGGTTCCGGTAAGTCTATGACCGGAAAAAATGAGATTCTTTCCATTGTTCTAAATACGGATGCAGATGTCATCTTGATCGATCCGGACCGAGAATACGGCAAGCTGACTAAGAAGCTAAACGGCGAACTGATCTGTTTGTCCGAAGTATCTGAAAACCATATCAATGCCATGGACTTCCGTCAAGCACATGACGAAAGCATTGAAAATGCCATTAAACGAAAGCAAAGTTTTGTACTTTCACTGTGTGAGGAAATCATCGGCGGAAACATCGATTCCAAGGCTCGCTCACTGATTGACCGGTGTAGCGGCAATATCTATCGCCGTTACATTAAGGATCAGAAAGAGATGCCGACTTTGCGAAGCTTATATGAAGAACTGAAAGCACAACCGGAAGAACTGGGAAAAGAACTGGCATTGGAAATTGAACTGTACGCCACCGGTTCTCTGAACACATTTGCACAAACAACAAACGTCGATACAGAAAACCGACTACTTTGCTACGACATTCACGAAATGGACGAGGATCTGATGACTGTAGGAATGTTGGTAGTGCTGGACAGCATTATGAACCGTATTTCCCAGAATCGGGAGGACGGCAAAAAGACATTTATCTTTATTGATGAGATCTATTTGCTTTTCCGGCACGAGTACACATTTAAGTTTTTGTCACAGCTGTGGAAAAGAGTACGAAAATACGGCGGCAGCTGCACCGGTCTGACGCAGAATGTAGAGGATGTGCTGCAAACCAGAGAATCCCGTGCGTTGATTGCAAACAGTGAGATGCTAGTCATGTTGAATCAGTCTGGCACAGACCGTCCGATTTTGGCAGATATGCTAAAAATACCGGAATCTCAGCTCCCCTACATTACTGGTGTCAGACCAGGACACGGGCTTTTGAAGGTTGGTTCTGCTTTGATTCCTTTTGGAAATGAATTTCCAAAAGACACTGAACTCTATCAAATCATTACCACTAACCAGGATGAAATTCATAGGAACAAACAGAAAAAACAGTCATAATAATAAAATCAAAACTGCGGAAAGGAAGTGATTCCCATGTAAAAAGCAATTGAAACGCAATCGAAGCTTTTGAAAATGAAAGGATGGGTAACATGAAAAAGTCTATTATTTGTGCGGCTGCAATTCTGGCAGCCGGAGCGATCAGCTGCAATCTGGCATTTGCATCAGTGCCGAGCAATACTGCATTTGCACCAATCACCGCACTGGCGGCAGAAGCAGCCACCGGTAATCTGATCGTCAATATCAGTGGTGTCAAGACACTCTCTGGTGTCACGATTACTGTCACCGGAAACGGAAACACTTATACCGCAGTAACCGATGCCAAGGGACAGGCAATTTTCTCCAAGCTGCCGGTCAATGATGCCGCCGGAAATGCAATCACCTATACGATTAAAGAAACAATCCCGGACGGATACATGGCAGCATCGGCAATGACAACAACCATCAGTGCCGGAGCAACGGTCATTGCATCGATTCCCAACACAGAAAAGACATATACCATCGCCATTGACTGCAAGGATTACAAGACGGACAGCATTACGCCCAGCGGCGATGCAGTTCTGAACGGTGGTTCGTACACGGTCTACCATGATGATGTAGCCTACGGTACATATTCCATTGGAGCAGACGGAAAACTGTGCGAATTCACGCTGCATGGCAAGGAATATGAAGGCAAATGGGAGGTGCAGATGGACACTGCACCGGTAGGATATTATCTGACCGGCGAAAAGCAGGAATTGGGATACTACGACGGCGACACATGGATTGCACTCAACAGCAGTTTTCCCCAGTACACCCACGCCACCATGCACCTGAGTTTGATTCCCATCAGCGGCAGGCTGGCAGTGCAGGCAAATGCGAACGATCAGATTCGCATCTGGCTGAAGTCCTCCGGCAGCTACGAGAAGTGCAAATCTTCGGAACGTGCGACACTGACCATCGAAGAAAGCAGCAAGGCAGTGCAAACTGATCTGCTGCCCTTCGGCACATACGTGGTAGAAAATCTGACCACAGGAGAAACTGTGACACAGAAGATCACTACCTATGGAGCGATCGTTCCGGTAGAATTTGAGCATTCCATTGCACCGCCGGTGACAGCATACAAGATCACATTTGCCACAGACGATGGAAAAGTTCTCACTAGCGGTGTATACAATGTGCTGGACGAGAACGGCAATCAGGTATATCGGTTCAGTTCGACAAACGGTGAAGCTGTGATCCCGAATCTGGAAAGCGGAAAGAAGTACACTGTGCAGGAAATTATGGCACCGGATGGCTACGTTGCGGACAAGGAAACTTATACCTTTACGGTAGATACACAGAATCTGGTCATTTCCTATCGCTCAATTTCCGGTACAACAACTGTTTCTACGACTGGAACCAGCACAACGACCACCACTTCAACGACAACAACAACTTCTGATGTAGCAGAACGTTCTGTCACTTACAAACTCTATGATAAAACCGGAAAAGTACTGCTGACCAACGGCAATTATGATGAAAGCACCAAAAAATTGACGCTGCCGTCGAATTGGGTGCAGGGCAACTGTTACTTGTTGGTTCTGGAATCCCGTATCATCAAACCGGACGAAATGGTTTCCTCGGCGACGGAGGAATATGTTATTTTGCACAGTGATGGAACATGGGAGCAATATGAAGGCGATGCAGCTGTGCTGTACGGCGATGTCAATCTGGATGGAAATGTGGACATCTCCGATGCGGTTTTGCTGAATAAGGCGGCTGCCGGAATGGTAACGCTGAATAATCAGGCAGCAAAGAATGCAGACTGCAACGACAATGGCGAACTGGGTGCAGATGACGCTGTTGTCTTGCTGCAATTTCTGGTGCATATCGCAAACACACTGCCGGTAAAGAATTGAGGACAGAACAATGAAAAAGAATCTCATTTTTGCATCACTTTCTACGGCTCTGCTTGCCGCAGTGGCTGTGCTGCAATCATTTTCGGTACGGGCTGCCGGAGATACGACAGTGCATCTGGTTGCAAAAGGCAGTCTGCCCTACTTTTCCGGAGCAGCCGTTGACCTCAGTAACCCGAACAACGATATGTATTTTGTGCTGAACCACACCCGTGGCGATATGTACATCAATGGCTTTGGCATCGGTTTTTCTGCTTTTTTGGGAGATGGCTTAACATTTCCCATTCCAGCCGAAGAAGAAACAGACAGCTGGAATCTCTCTTATCATCTGATCGGCTACGACACACAAGCGGAAAATCTGGACATCACAAAAGCAATTCGTGGAAAAAGCGGACAAGATGTCACAATCGAAGTGGAAACCCCAGTGTTAATCACAGGAACTGTAACCATTTCCGCAGCACCCGGCGATCACATTTCCATTGTCCCAAAAGATGATCCGGAAAACACAGAGCGTATGGAACATTATCGCTCCATCACCGGCAATGCGGAAACCGATGTAACGGACACCTCTTATGGAGCGTTGGACTGTGCCGATTTTATTATGCCGGAAAATGGGACAGTCACACTACAGCTTGCTTTCGACAATTATGCCATAGCAGATACGACTGCACAGAAAACTGAGGAATTTTCGGTAGCCGAAATGGGCGATGAAAAAGAGATCTCTTTTTCCGATGCTAGTCCTTCTGTTTTGTACGGTGATGTCAATCTGGATGGAAAAATTGACATTGTAGATGCCGTACTGCTGAACAAGGCAGCATCTGGCTCAATCACACTGAATTCTCAGGCTCTGAAAAATGCAGACTGCAACGCAGACGGTGAACTGGGAACGGATGATGCACTGGTTCTGCTGCGATTTATGGTGCATCTGGTTACAAGTTTGCCGGAGTAAATCTACACCATATGAAAGGTCGGGTGATTCCCATGTGATATATCTTTTCAAAACCGCATCGGCGGAAAGGAGGAATTGCTGTGGAAAAGAAGAAAAATGAAGCAAAATCGGAAAGAAATACTTCCTTAAAAGGAACTGTGATTGCATTTATCATTCTGTTGATCTTAGCCATTGCCGCTTTTTTGTGCAAAAAAATTGACAATGCTGTTTTTACCATATTGATGGTGATCATATCTGTAATTACCTTTTTCGGCACTGTGATTTTAGTGATTTTTTCTGATGTATACTTGCAGGATTTTACTGAGTTTTTAGAAAAAGATCACTTTTCACTTTATGGTGAGGAGATACAGATCAATGGGTGCGAATATCTTTGGCAATATGCGAAAAAATCTGCCAAAGCATCTGAAACTAGTGCTATAAAGTGGCTATGGTTCATGTATAAAGAATACAGCAAGCAAAAGAAAAAGTGAGAGGTATTTATCATGTTTTCTTTTACAATGTCAAAATGGAACAACTATGCAATTTTTAACTGTGTGCTGTACTGTGAATGATGCCGAGATCACGGCTTGCTTCATCGGCAATGAGGGCAAAGATGCTCTCTGCCGACAAGGGTTGCAATTTCTCTATCATAAATATGGCACATCTTATCAGCCAAAATGGCTTGAATATCGGGATACCAAAAAGCCAGAAGAATTTGTACACATCGATTATTAGGAGGAATCATTATGCAAAACAAAAAAGGCATTCTTTTTTTGCTGTCACTTTCGTTGCTTTGCGGTTGTTTTACCGGCTGCAAAAAGAACAATGATGACAGCAAGAAAGCAGAAGAAACCACGCAGACGACTGCGGTGAGCAGCACATTTTTTGGTACAACAACGAACAGCACAGAAACGACCATAATCTCAACACATTCTCCGTTGTATCCTGAAGAGGCAAACACTACGCCAACCTATACCACAAGATCAAATGAATCCTCTGTTCATGTAGAATACAGCAGAAATGCAATGCAGCCAACTACAATTGATGGCATTGCTGGATATTATGCTCCCGTTGTAGAAATTCCGGTAGACTGCACTCGAATCAATGACAATGCTTTTCAAAATAATCCAACGGTACAGTCGCTTTCTTTTCAGAATCCATATACAGAAATCGGAAGCTACGCTTTCAGTAATTGTACTAGCTTGAGAGATATAACATTTCCGGAAAAGCTTCAAATCATTTCAGAAAGTACCTTTCAAGACTGTACAGGAATCAAAGAACTGGAGATTCCGGAAAGCGTGGAAAGTATCGGAGATACTGCCTTTTATGGCTGCACCGGAATGTACAAGCTGACATTAAATGAGGGCTTGAAAACAATTGGAAACACTGCGTTTTACGGATGCAGCAGTCTAATCAATGTTGTCATCCCAGATGGTGTAACCGAAATTGGAGATTATGCTTTTGGAAATTGCAAAAGCATATTGAATATTACAATTCCGGAATCTGTTGTCAAATGTGGACTCTATCCAGTGAGCGGATCTGCGGACGTTCCTGTGGAACAGCAGCAAACCATTCAGGTTTTTGTGAAAGAAGGCTCCTGGATCGACCAGAATTTTAATATGGTGTTCCAAGGAATCAAGTGCATAAAGATGTATCATTAAAGAGGTGAACAGAAGTTGTCTGACATCCGAAAAAGAAATACTGACAATCATGAGATACACTTGCATCAGGAACTAGCTCCTAACCAAAAATCAATATATATTCTGAAGAAAAAGGAAACAATTTCTCAAAGAGGAACCGTCAGCACATTTGCCCAGCAGCAAATAAAACATATGTGCTTAAAGCCACGTAAAAACAAACAACCAAAATCAAATGAGATTGAAGAAACGGATAAGCAAACAGATCATTCCATCAAGCGTGTAAACCAATCATTAAAAAAGCCTATCCACAAAAGGATCTTACGAGAAAAGAAACAATATTCTGAATCATATAGTTCAAAATATACATATGTTTCCCAACCATATACGCCAAAGAAAGAAGAAATTGTTGTTCCTGTTACAAATATTAGTCAACAGATTAAAACAAGAGAAAATATAGTAGGTATTCGCACATCTTCAGATGAGCAGAAAAACCTAATTGCAAAAGATTATACAGTAATTCGCACTGGAAAGCAAGAAGAAAGTCTTGCTGCAGTACAGGCAAAAAACCATGCAGCAGCGACAGCAAAAAAAGCAGCTGAAGCTGAAGCAAAAAAAAATGCGATTAAAGAAACTTCCAAAAAGGCAGCAAAAAAGCGGTCCGCTTCATCAGCTGCAAAAAAAGGAGCAGCATCGGTTACTTCATCGGGAAATGGTGGAATATTTTTTGTAATTGGACTGATCCTATTTATTATATTCTGCTTTTTGGCTGTTTTTATCTGCATTGTTGGCAGCAATAATGCAAATGAAGAACAGAAACGACAAAATATCAGCAATGGTACAGCTACAGTTAGTGAAAGTGTACTGCAATATAGCGATCTGATTACGCAATACGCCAATGACAATGGAATTGGCAGATATGTTGCCCTGATCGAAGCCATCATGATGCAGGAATCCGGCGGTGTCGGAACAAATGTGATGCAGGTGAATTTTGGCTCTGTGACAACGGTGGAAGATTCAATCCGCATGGGCGTAGGCTATGTGCGGACGTGTCTGGAAATGGCACGAGTAACGGATCCCAACGACATGGATCACATCAAAGTTGCCTTGCAAGGATACAATTATGGAACGGGATACATTACCTGGGTATGGAATAACTATAATGGTGTGTATTCAGAAGAAAATGCTCAAGCTTATTCTGATATGCAAAAAGCCAGCCTAGGATGGGGTATCTATGGCGATCCGCAATACGTTCCTCATGTGCTGCGATATTACAGTGTCAGCAGTGGGGACGTACAATTTATTACAGACGGAGCCACGTTTGCATGGCCCGTTCCGGGGCATACAAACATCACAAGTACTTATGGTTATCGCTGGGGAACCCTACACAAGGGCATCGACATTTCCGACGGCGGTATCGAGGGGCAGCCAGTCGTTGCTTCCCGTTCCGGAACCGTTACCAGAGCAGACAATGCTTGTCCACATAACTATCCCAAAAACTCCAGTTGCGGTTGCGGCGGTGGCTACGGAAATCGGGTAGAGATTTCTCACGGTGACGGAACGTCTACCCTGTACGGACATATGCTGACCATTACAGTATCCGTCGGACAGACGGTCAATCAGGGCGATATTATCGGGTATGTAGGCTGTACCGGATATTCTACCGGAACACATTTGCATTTTGAAATCAAACAGAATGGAACACAGGTGGATCCGATGCCGTATTTATAAAGAAAACGCATTGACAATTCCGTATATACAAAAGGAGAACATACTTATGAGCAATACCGTACACACGCTAGAATGGCAAGGAAAAAACGGCATAATCCGTTTAGAAGCGGAATATCAGGCAAAGTTTCAGGAGAAAGTCAACAACTTAGACGGTAACATTTGTCCCACTGGTAAGCTAGAAGTCGTAGAACAAGCAAGTCTGACTGCATATTTTAATGATAAGCAATTGGATCACAGCTGGAATCCAGTCTCTTGGACGATCATGGAATCCTCTGTGCCAGGAATGTATCAGATTCGTGGCATTCCCAAAATCGGCATCCGAACAGAAATGCTGGAAAAAGTACAGCAATTCCTTGCCGATACTATTACCGAAGGAACGCCGGTTTCCATTCGGGCGTTTCGACTTGACAATCAGATCAAACAAGCCAGATACGATCTGACCTCTCATCAAAATACACTGCAAAAAATTAATATGCAGAAAGATCTTCCCACTCGTCAGGAAGTACGCCGCCGCATGAAAGCATACAATGATCTGTACAACGAGGGCAGCGAAGGATATGTTCCCTACATTCACTGCATCGAAGAACGAGACTATGCTGTAGATCAGATTGCTGTATACCAGGAGAAGATTAAAGAGCTGACTGCTCAGAAACAGCATCTTTTATTTGACCACGCCACAGAATATTGTATTTATCAGATCAAAGAAGGCGAAGCTTATCATGGCATTCGCTTTTTCAGCAGTGAAGATCAGGAAAAAATGGGTGCCACGCTTCATCTCGGCGATTATGATATGGTATATCATGGAACTATGGAAGAAATCAGCGGAACCAATAAGCTGGATGCCATTTTTGCAAAGTGTAACCAAGATATTTCGGCAGGATATATGGGACATTCCCTCAGTGTCAGCGATGTAATCGTTTTGAAAAATGGGATCGCAGTCACTGCTTTTTCCGTAGAACCTACCGGATTTCAGGAAAAGCCAAATCTGGAGAATGAACTGTTCCAAAACGCTCAAAGAGCATTCTGTCAGCATCAGAGAAGTCAAGGCATTGCACGATAAGGAGAAATCATATGGAAAATTGGTATCGAGATGACAGCAACGGCATTCGTATTGGAAAAGACAAAACATCTTTGAGAGTGATCCTCGGAGCATGGAAAAAAACGTATGCGGATACGCTGCAAAACCGCATCGAAGTGTTGCAGGAGATCCGGCGTATCCACGGAACAGAAGTGCCATATGTACAGGCAATGCTTCACGAAACGGGAGAAATGATACACGCTGAAGCAGAAATGCAAGACGGCTTTTGTGCTGATAATCCAGACTGGTACGAAGCCGGAAAAAGTGCATATCAAGCAGCAGAGCAGCGATTTCAGAAGATCGCTGATACCTTGCAGGCACTGACACCGGAAACAGACGCATACACCTTTTCTCAGGTGATTCTGTCCGCAAATAGAGTTGAACAAATGTGTTTCTTTTCCGGAGAGATACAGTTGGAAAGTATCAAGGAATCGGAAGCATTTCAGGCATTTCGGGAAAACGTTAGCACACCGCAGCAGCTGAACGATACTGTTCAGATCGTGATTCGGAAATGTCACTATGGACAGGGATTTGAAACCACCCCCTGTGTCAAGGAACTAGCTGATCTACAGCAGAACTGGCGGCAAATCCAGCCGGAAGTCCGCTGCATCTCAGAAGAAACAGCTGTTACTTCTCTATGGATCGGTGTAGAAGAAGTGATGCAATCCTATCTGGAAATGGGAAAAGTGCTTGCAGAATATCACCGGATACAAGAAACTGCCGGACAAGCAAAACTGCGTCTTGTACCAGAAAAAACTGGACAGCTGCACACAGCGGTCAAACAGATCAAACTCCGAACTGGCACATGGGTATCCCCTCAAGAAACTGTGGCAGATATGAATCGGAAAGGCTGTGCGGTATATCCGACAAGTATTGCGTATGTGCGGGCTGAATGCCGGAACACAGCCGGAAAAACCAAGCTAGTCGAGTTGACGATGGAAGAATATGCCCTGCTGTATCAAAGAACTGAGCAGCTGCTGCATCGGCAAGCTAAAAGGAATCGTAGTTTGGGACTGTGATGCACTAAATTGACACCGGGACAGAATTGTGATAAAATAGTTAGGAACAAATATCGCATCTTACAACAGAAAGAGAAAATCAAAAAATGAAAAGAAACAAGACACTTTTTTACAGCGGTCTTATTGCAATTGCTGCTGGACTATTGTTTTTCCCAAGCCATGCTTTTGCAGAAGAACAAGCAGCACCGCCAATTGCAACAGGAGCAACTGTAATTGCAACGGACACAACACAAATTCAACCAGAGTATTCCGGCTGGCAAAATATTGACGGACAAAGATATTACTTTGATCCAGAAACGCATCAAAAAGTGACAGGAGAACAAGAGATTGACCATGTTTTCTACTTGTTTGACTGGAATGGTGTGCAGAAAACGGGCTGGCGTACCGTAAACGGCAAAAGAGTATACTTCGATCCAGAAACAGGTACAGCGCAGACTGGCTGGATTTCTGTGTATAATAGTCGCTATTATGCAGATTCAAACGGAAAACAAACTGGTGAGATTCAAGTAAACGGCACTCGCTATCTGTTGGACAATGAAACCGGAGAACAGCACACTGGCTTCTGCACATTTTCTGATGGAACAATTTCCTATTATGCAGAAGATGGAACGATTCAAAATGGCTGGATCAATAGTCGGTATGGAAAATGCTTTAGCAAAAACGGCATTTTGCAAACAGGCTGGCAGACGATTGACGGAAAAAGATTCTATTTTACGGAAAAAGGTTTTGCTCAAACTGGTTGGAAACAGCTGGATAATAACAGATATTTTTTCAAGTCCAACGGTGAAATGCAAACTGGCTGGTTGTGCCTTGATAAGACCTACTATTATTTCACAAAAGACGGAAAAAACGTCAACGGCTGGCAGAATATTGACGGGAAACGGTATTATTTTGTTTCCGGCACAGCTTTGATGGGCTGGCAGACACTCGCCGGAGAAACTTATTATCTCACTCGCAATGGCATTACAACCGGTGATGCAGTAATAGACGGAAAGACATATCACTTTGGACAAACCGGCTGCATGACACCGCAGACGATTGCTTGGCAACAAGCAGATGGTGCAGAACAGCAACGCAGCAAATACCTGATCGGTATTCGCCGGTGGGACAATTATATCTGGACAGTTTGCGGCGAGAACGACCAGACGATCGCCAATTCAGCGTGCGGTATCTTTTCCGTGATCAACTCGGTGTATTACAAGAAAAATGTGTTTCTTGATCCGATCACGATTGCAGATTGGGCAAAAACCAACGGCTATCGTACCGCACACGCCGGTGTCGATGTACGTTTCTTTCCGGCATACTTAAAAACATTCGGAAAAAACTATGGCGTTCAGTATGCTGGACAGTTATACAGCGTAGATGCTGCATTGCAGCACGTCCGAAACGGTGGAACGATCTGTGCCAATATTCCGGGACACTGGATCTCCGTTGTGGACTATGATCAGAAAACCGGAAAATATCTGCTTCTGGATTCCGCAGCATCCTACCCAAGAACCAAAACGATCCAGTGGCAGTCCACTGGTGTAGCATGGGTAAGTGCAAGTGAATTTACGCAAAACTCGGCATATCGTTTCTTTGTAGGCGGACGCAGAATTTATGCTTTGACATATGGTAAGTAGAAAGGAATACCATGAACAAAAAAGAATTATCCGAACTGAAAAAACATTTTTCCGTAGCCAGTGATCGCTTTACCTTAAATCGTGTGGCAACTGCATTTGTCGATGTGGATCGGAATATCCATAACATCCAGATTCGCCCCTATCACAGCATTCCGGCAGAGGAAAATGAGTGCTTGATGGCAACGCTGAAGCGTGTCCTCTCCGGCACACTGGGAAAAGGACTGATCGAGTATGAGTTCCCACAGGAAACCTACGAGGAAGGCAGCAGTCAAAATGTTCTCTACGGAGCATTGCAAACAAAACTGGAGAACGAAGATGCTGTTTCGCTGCTGATGCACCAGATCGCTGACAATTTGGACTATCTCTCTACCTATGCCATTCTGATTGGTCAGTGCAATTACACAGTCTTTCAAAAATCCGCAGATGAAGCAGAAAATCCTTACGATACCTATGAATATCCATTTTTGATTGTAGCCATCTGTACGGTAGAAACCCGTGTGGATGGATTAGTGTACAATGAATCAGAAGAATCTATTGAGCGGAAAACAGAATGTGACCGAGTGGTCGCAGAAATCCCCTCAGATGGTTTTCTCTATCCCACTTTTACCGGCAGAGGTCCGGACATAAATCATGTGCTGTATTCTGCCCGTAAACCAAAAAAGATCAATGTCAGCATGGTGGAAGATGTGCTGGGATGTGTATTTACACTGACTGCACAGGAACAAAAGGAAACATTCCAGACGCTCTTGCAGGAAATTGTGAAAGACGAACTCAGCTATCCGGTGATCACCAGCATCAATGAAAAACTCAAAGACATTGCCGCAGAGTACGTCAATGAGCCGGATCTGCCGATCATTGACGATATTCATGTGCGGAATATTCTGCTGGATTCCGGTGTCAGTCAGGAACGTGCAGAAGCCATGCAGCAAGCATACAAGGAAGCCACACAGGGCAAGCCGATTGCCGTCAATAACCTGATCGAAAGCAAAACGACCATCACGCTGGACGGTGTGACACTGCAAATTGTCGGAGATGCAGAAAGCAAGGTGCGGACACAAAACAACAATGGCAGACGGTATCTGCTGATCGATTTGGACAGTCCGGAGATACAGATCAACGGCTTGACGGCAAGAGTTGCAGAACAGAGAGGAGAAGATGACAATGCAGGATAAATATCACCTGACATTAGAACAAAATCTTTACCTGGCAAAACGAAATCTGATCGACAGTATTTGGAAAAGTGCGAAAATTGAAGGAATCAATGTGACCTTTCCGCAAACCTATGCCATTGTCGAAAAAGCAGCTGTGCAAAATGTTTCTGTAGAGGATATTCTAAAAATCACAAACCTAAAACACGCATGGCAGATCTTGATTCAGGAACCGGAAGCACCATTGACTTTAGAGTGGCTTTGCAAAATACATGGTGAAGTGGCAAAAGATGAAGCATTGGAATGGGGCAAGCTGCGAACTGGAGAAATTGGTGTTGGAGGAACGGACTATATACCGCCAATTCCCAACGCAGATGCTGTTCGTTTTTTTTTGCAGCAAATGGAGCAAATCCCATCGCCTACGGAACGAGCAATTGAAACCATGTTCCGGCTCATCAAGCAGCAAATTTTCTGGGACGGCAATAAGCGTACTGCAATGCTTGCTGCCAACCACATCATGATTGCTAATGGCTGCGGACTGATTTTGGTACCGGAAAAAGAAATCGAAACCTTCCAGACAGTTCTGCTGAGTTACTATAACCATGATACACTGGACAACGCCAAGCAATTCATATATAGCACTTGTATCAAAGGAATTGATTTTCCGGAGAGAAAACGAACACAAGGTATTTCTCTCTAAAGCAGAAAGGAGCCAATACTATGCAGGATAAATTCTCAATGCCGCAGGAGTACAACATTTCATTTGCCAAGCGAATGCTGGTGGATTCCATTTACAAAAGTGCCAATCTGGAGGGCATTGCGGTAACATTTGCCCAGACAAATGACATCTTAAACAATGTAAATGTTGGGAACTTAAAGCCAAATGAAATTCGCAAGGTTTGTGATATGCGAGATGGATGGGAATATGTGATCCAGCATATCAATGAACCGTTGCATCTGGGATTTCTGGAAGATATTCACGCACTGATTGCGAAGGCAGATGTGGAATACTGGGAACTAGGTGTGCCACGTTTCAGCGACGTGGGAATCAGCGGAACAACATGGCGACCAGAACTGCCAAATGTAGAAAAGCTGCACAATGAATTGCAGGAATTACTGACCATTGAAAATGTAACAGACAGAGCAATCTCTGTGATGCTCTGGACGATGCGAAGTCAGATCTTTCAAGACGGAAATAAACGTGTTGCATCGCTGACTGCCAACAAAATTATGATCGAAAACGGAAAAGGCATCATTTCCATTCCGGTAGAACTGGATGGTACATTTAAGACCATGCTAGTACAATACTACGAAACCAACCAGATGCAGCCCTTGAAAGAATGGGTATATGAGCATTGTGTAGATGGTGTGCAGGTGGACGCACGACAGGTAGAAGAAGCCAAAAAACGTGCTTTACACCGAAGAAACCGAGGTATGGAACTATAAGTGCAGAAAGGAACTCAGACAATGATTTATCCAGAAAATTCGATCACAGTTGGTCAAACCTTGCAGCGTTCCATTGACCGCATCATGCAGCAGACAAAAACAGCAGACAATATTTACGATGATTCTGCTTTTCGGCAGTTTTTGCTGACTGCCGGAGCCAATGAGGAACAGTCGCTGGTCAATCAGCTGCTGATCTATGAACAGGCTCCGGAAACTGACGTATACATTACAGAAGCACAGCTGCGTGAAAAGCAATGGCAGGCAAAACCCGGCAGCAAATCGTTCTGGCTGCTGAATGTGCAGACGGAACACGATGACAGCTATCTGAAGTTGGAACGTGCCTGGGCAATAAATGACGTGCTGGGACTGGGTGCTGTTGTGGAGCGAAAGTGGCGGCTGCATCCGCACTTTGAGATACAGGAAGTGGAAACGCTGCGGAGATCCTACAGCAGCATCACTGCGGAAACAATACCCATTGCCCTGAAGCAAGCCGCAGAATCCGAAGTGCAGAATGGAATGCGGGCAGAAGAATGGTACGATCAGTTCCGAGAATGTACCGGCAGAGTATCGGTAGAAGATATGCGTTCCCGCATTATGCCCACAGATGATATACCTTTTGAGAGTGATGTAGCAATCGAAGCGGAAACGGCATGGCTGAAAAACATACTGATAAACGCAGTCTGGCTGGAACTTCTCAGCCGCTGTGAGATCCGGTTTAACAGCTATATCCCAGCTGGCACATTGCAGCTTCAGCCATACTGCACCAATGAGGACGTTCTGTTTTTCCTGTTGATCAAGATTCACCGCATGGTAGACAGCATTTTCGGCGTGTTTTATGAAAAGCTTTTCCCGAAATATGATGATCTTCTCAGCTTTGAACAGAAGTTTCACATTGTCGAGCCGCAGCGAGAAACACTGCCCATGATGACCATGGAAGATAAAACCACTTGCCCGGCAATGATCCTGCCGGACAGTGAAAACGAGATCGGCGGCTATGCCCTGCAAAGGATTGAATATCTGGAGGACTACGAACCGGAAACTTACCTCAGTTATCTTTCCGGAGATATGCTGATCTCCCATGCTATGGACATCGCAGAAAGAGCAATGGAACGCAGCTGTGACATTGTACAGAAAGCAACGGACGGCATTTTTGAAGAAAAAGAACTGGAAAAAGCCATTGATGCGGTCAGCGATGATGCTTACCGCACCGTTTATCGGGAAATTATCACATCTTAAATTTCCAACAACAGAATACCGCAAAAAAAGCGAAATCACAATTGTGGTTTCGCTTTTTTGGATTTTCTCTTGCAAAAAGGGAAAATCTCATATATAATAGTAGAAAGGAAGATTGCAAGTTATGGCAACGATGCGAGAAGTCCAGAGCAACTGGACAGAGATCACCAACCGCCTATTGCACGACAAGGGAGAAATGCTGCAATTTCTGCGTTTCTCCGCAAACTTATACAAGCTGCCGTTTTCCAATGCGGCACTGGTATACCGAGAGAACCCCAACCTCATGTACATCGCCAGTGCGTCCCAGTGGAATCATAGCGGACGCTATGTCAGAACTGGAGAGCATGGCATCACTGTATTTGACGAAACGCCCAGCAAAAATGCACTGTTGTTTTTGTTTGACGTTTCTCAGACCGACAATCCGGAAACGCCGGTCACGTGGCGGCTGACTGCCGCAGAAGAACCGGCGATCCGGCATATGCTGGGAACAGCACATCATGCAAACTATGCAACTGCTGCGGAACTGTGCAGCGGAGCCGTGGAGCATTATCTCCAGCACCCCAGAATTCAGGCGGAAATCCAATCCCACATGAATGCAATGGGGCTGGATGATGCTCGACGGGAGCAGTATGTGACATCGCTCCGGGAAGCAGCAAGCTATATAACTGCACTTCGGATACAGCGGAACAGCGATATTACCTGGACTGTTCCCGAACCAAATCTGGACGCAATGGACTTTTTCCGGGATAATCAGAATCTGATTCGGTTTTGCCGAATTGTCAATTTCACATACCGGTATGCTCTCGGTGAAATGAAAGAAGCTATCAAAGAAAATACGATTCAGACGGAGGTGCAAAATGAACTACGAACAACTGAACGACTTCAAAAAAATGTTGAAACGAGAAGCCAACGAGGATATGTTGGATCTGATCATGAACGAGGACAGTCTTCTGATGGACATCGATTGGATGCGGATCGGATTTCGGGAGAATCTGGGCAGATACGGGAAAATCTGGTGGGAATGGATGCAACAGAATCATCCGGAACAGCTGATATTCTCTCTGAAGAACGACTATTATCTGGTACTGCATCACGAGATCAATCTGAGAGCGGAGGTAGAATACCGGGAACTGTTCACCAGATACATGATCGAGCAGAAAACAGGAACGTACTCGGAGCAGAGCGAGAAAGCCAGCCGGAAAGCCGAGGAACAGGTATTGCAGCAGATCGTATACCTGATTCCACCGGAACTGGACATCATCAATCACTGCAAGACACCGGAGGACTTTCGGAAACTGCCGGAACTGCTGCACTATTAAATGAAGAAATCAAAGAAGCGGAAACAGAAGCGACATCTGTTTCCGCTTTTGCATTAGAAGTTGATCAGGCACTTGCCGGAGCATTGTCCCAGTACAATGCCTTGAAGGTGTGCGATACACCGGAAATTCTGATTCAGGCAGGCTGCCAGCCGCTGCCTATGCTGTATACCCAAAAGCACTTGCGTGATGCAGTTCACCCCAAGGGCAAAAACAGTCATTGGCATGGTCTGTCTGTGGAACAAGTCAAGCAGCTGCCGGAACTCATGCAGGAACCGGTCATGCTGTTTGATTCCATTTCGCCACACAACCAGAGAAATATGCTTGTTGCACTGCTGGCAGTAGATCAGGAAAGTATGCCGATCATCGTCAGCCTGCAAGCCAACGGTACCGGCACATATGACCTGGAGAAAGTCCCCACCAATTTCATTACCAGTGTGTACGGCAGAGTAAACTTTGCACAGTATCTGGAGCGTGTCACAGATGCGAATGCTCTCCTATACTGGAACGAAAAAAAGAGCCAAGAGCTTTTCAGGGTGTTAGGGCTACCATTGCCCCAATGCCTGGAACGCTTTGACTCTGACATCATTATACACCAAAGTACCAATATTGTCAATTCTGCTTCGGAAAAAGAAGCAAAAGTTGAAACAGTTTCGGAAAACACACAGCAGTTGTCCCTGTTTTCCGAACCGGTTCCGGAAATGAATCTGTTGGGCATGGTTGGAACGACTGCCTATTACACCTATCCGAACCAATTGACACGGGACAGCTTATCCCAGATTCAGCAGCAGTCAAAAGCATATGTGATTGCTGCACCGTCCTGCATTCTCAGTACAGATTTTATGCTGGAACACAACATCTATTTTATCAAAATAGGTCGTGACATTGGAATGGATCAGCTGCAAAGCGGCGATGCAATCACCATCATGACACAGTGCATGGAAAAACAGCAGCAGCTGGTGGAAATACCTGCGGAAACCGCAGAATTTATGTGGCGGGATTTCCATGCTTCTGTCTTCATCAAGGGGAATCTGCTGCCGGAATATGATGCAGCATCTGACGGCATGGAGAGCATTGCTGCGGAGATTCGGGAAAGCAGTAATATCACCGTATCACAGTTTGATCTGGAACTGTATCAGAGCATTGCAGTAATGCAGGAAGCCCCCGCTGTATCAGAAAACGACAGTTTGACAGAAATTGCAGAAGCAATCCGAGCAGATCTGGAATTGATCTGCCGGGAATATGAGATACCAGTTACCCTGAAAAACATTGTGGTATACGGCAGCCGGAGCAAAGGCTATGAACACGAGGATTCTGATCTGGATATTCTGGTGGAATACGAGGGAGATTTTCGGGAAGATGAACTGTTTGCCCTGTTCCACGACAGTGAAGAACCGCTGCAATATCATGGTATTCCGGTAGATGTCAATCCCATTCGTGCAGAGGAAAGCGGCACAATCGAAACATATTTGCCGGCAGCAGATGCGTTTCTGGAGCATCAGCACATGATTCAGACAGCATTTGCACAGGTACGGTCCCAATTCAATTTAACCGCATCCCAGCAGAAGTTTTCCCGACATCTGGAGAAATTTGCGATTTTGGAACAGCTGGATTCCGATCTGATCTCCGCAGCCTTTGAACGCTCTCACAATTTCCGCCGCATATACGGCAGTGTGCAGCTGCTAAGCAAACGGATATTTGCCGGCAGGCTCAATCGTTTTTCCGAAGCCCTGCAAAACGCCATTGACCAGCAAAAGCCACAGCAGGAGATCCCTCTGACCGATGAGGAAAAGGCATTTTTGCAGGAGGATCTGGCAGCGAATCTGGCAAAGGCTCCGCTTGCCTGGGATGAGATCGAGAGCCTCGGCTATGTCTTTTTTGAGGATGGCTATCTGGACAAATTTCCTCCCAGTGAAAAAAGCATCTACGGCAACGGTCTGACTGAGCCGGAACTCTACGCTCTTGCCAAACGAATGCAGCAAGGCGAAGATATACGAAAGGAACTGGCAGTCGCTCTGCTTGGCATACAGCGAGGATTTGAACGGCAAAACGACAAGCCGTTTTCTGCGACATTTGGCGAAACGGAATTGACTGCGGTCTATGGCAATGCACGGAAAACGATTTCCTATGAATCCGTGGGAGATGCCATTCTTTCTCTTGCTGAAAGCGAGTATCAGGATATTGTACAGAGACGTACCATAGACGATTTGCGGCACAGACTTCCTACACTGACATCTGATGCGGCGGCAGAACATTTGATACAGGCTTTTTATGATGCAAAAATGGCAGACTGGCAGGGCGATCCCGTTAAGGAAAACCGCATGAAAAAGGCTCTCTATGCCATTCTGGAAGATGAGGAGCAAACGGAAAAAGCTTTTGCTTCCATTGCAGATATGAAGTATAATTACAAGGTTTTGCCGGAAAAAGAAACGGTGTCCGATTCTGTGACCATGGTATGGAACAAGGAATGGTTTACAGAGAGCAGCCTGTTTTCGGACTTTATCGAAGCCAATCCAGATGCCAGCTTTGCCCTGACCAATGCGGTACTGGAATTTTTGGACGAAAAGCAGCATACAGAACGCAGTAATCCGAAGCTTCATGCCGGTTGGTATAAGAAAACAAACTTCACGATTTCCGGTACACTGGACGGCGAAGAATTCCACTATGAAGGCAGATTCGACATTGGCGACGGAAAAGGCACAGGCGGCGGCAGTCTGATCGACCACATTCGGGACTTCAATCAGGGTGTTCTGGATGCCCAACGGTTTCCCTACAATGATGCAGAGCATCAGGAAACTGCCAGAGAAACACTGGATGTACTTGTGCCGTTTCTGGAAGCCCACGCCCAGTTAACACCGGAGGAAACACAGATTCTGGAGGAATTCAAGGCAAAAAATCCGATCCGGACAGCGGAAACCTTGCAGGAAATCGCAGCGGAAAAACCGGCAGCATCACCGCTTGGTCTGGAAGTCGGCGATGTGATCCGTTATGACGGAAAACGCCGTGAGATCGAGGAGATTGATGACCGGCACATCACCATGAAAGATCTGGATGCACCGGATTTTGGCGGCGTGATTTTGGGGCAATCTGACGAACTGGTCTATGACGGCTGGCAGCAGGATATGCTGACAAAGGGATTTGAGATCCTCTACCGTGCATCACAGAAAGCAGAACTGCAAAGTAATGTGCGGGAGTGGTATCTCCATACATTTCCCACAGACGACCTCGGAAAAGATATTGCAGCAGATGTTGCTTTTTCCGATTTGTACGGAAGAAAATCCACAGAGATCTACGAGATCCTCGGCATAGAGGATTCTGTGATCCGTGAGCGTGTGGAAGATCAGCTGCGAGAGATCACAAGCCCGACAGAGAAAATCGAGATCCCCGTTGTCAAGAATCTGGCTCAACTCAAAAGAACTGTCAAAGCTGGCATGGGATTTGAGATTACTGACCACACCCGTCCGGAATACGTCGGAGAAAAAAGAATCATTACCGGTGTTTCTACCGTTGATTTTACTTCTCGTAAGCTTGACGAAACCGGAGAGCCATACGGCAAAGACATTCACATGGACTTTGGCAAGGCGAAGAACTGGAATTTTGACGAAAATGAACTGACTGCCTACCTGGAAGACGGCAGCTTGCTGATGCAGTTTCACTTTGTGGAACCGGGAATGCTTACAGAGAAAAGCAGAGATCCGGAACTTGACAAGGCGATCAATTACATCAACGACTTTTGTATGGACGAATACAGTTCCGAAGCAGATCTCTCAGACCTTTCCAACATCTTCATCGCCTACACCACAGATGAAGATACTGATATGGAAATTCAGGTGACGGCAGATCTGGAGCAATTCCGGATGCTGTATGCCTATGGAAATTCCATTGTCCGGACAGAACAGTACGAATCTCTGGAAGAAATGAACCAGAATGTGCTGTCGGTTCTGGATTTTAATGATCTGGTCACTCTGCCAGACGATGAAAAGGAATCCGTCCACACCGAGCCGCTTTCCAGAGAAGCAGCATTGCAGTTGGAACTCATGCGAGGAACGGGCTTTGTCGGCGGGAAATTCCGTGTTTCCGACTATTATGCCGATCACCAGCCAAGCCAAAAGGAATTTGCCGTATTCTTGAAAGATGAATACGGCATCGGCGGTCACAGCGGAATCACACCGATCTACATGGCGAACCATGGTGCGTCCGGTATAGAGATCGAACTCGAAACCCATGAAAAATACTCTTACAAGTGGAACGAAGTTGCAAAAGAAACCGCTGCCTTGCTGGATGCCGGTACATATATTACTTCAAAGGACATCCAACGGCACATTCGTGATGCCAAGAACACCATTGAACATTTTGACCCGGTGTACAACACACAGGCTTCTCTGGAAGATGCGAAAGCCGCTCTCCGGAAATACGAGCCGGAAGCTTTGGCAGAAGAAACAGCTGCACCGGAAAAAGAACCGGAAGTGACAACGAAAAGCGGCGTTGCCATTGGCGACCGATTCCGCAATCTGACCACCGGAGAGATCTGTGAAGTGGTCGGTCTGACCGGAGCATTGCCGTGGATCACAAGCGATTGCACCGTTTCCAGAACAAGCGGCAGCTTTGTGGTTACGGAAAACATCTCCTATGAGAGATTGCTGGATACCACTCTATTTGAAAAGGTAGAGTCGCAGACAGAAGTTGAGGAACAGGCAGAAGATCCTGTTTTTTCCGAAGAACAGCCGGAAAGCAATGCCGAACTGCCGCAGAATTACCACATCACCTCAGATACACTGGGCATTGGACTGCCCAAAGAACGAATCGAAGCCAATCTGCTTGCAATCCGCACATTGCAGGAACTGGAAACAGAACAGCGACCTGCAGCAGAAGCAGAGCAAGAGATACTGGCGGAATATGTGGGCTGGGGCGGTCTAAAACAAGTCTTTGAAACCTCATCCAGTTACTATGACGAGGTAAAGGCACTGCTGTCCCCGGAAGAATATGCGGCTGCGAGAGAATCTACTCTGACGGCTTTCTATACGCCACCTGCTGTGATTCGTGCGGTGTATCAGGAATTGGAACGGATCGGCATCTCTTCCGGCGAGATTCTGGAACCGTCCTGCGGCATCGGGACATTTCTGGGACTTTGCCCGGAAAGTATGCAAAACTGTCATTTTTCTGGTGTGGAACTGGACAGCATCTCCGGCAGAATTGCACAGCAGCTGTATCCCCAGTCTGCAATTCAGGTCAACGGTTTTGAAAAGACCCATTTTCAGGACAATGCGTTTGTTGCCGCCGTGGGGAATGTTCCCTTCGGCGATTTTTCGGTATATGATGCCGCATATGACAGCCATCATTTTCTGATCCACGATTACTTTTTCGCCAAAACGCTGGACAAAGTATGCCCCGGCGGTATTGTCGCACTGATCACCTCCAAAGGTACTATGGACAAGGAAAACGCATCTGTCCGGCAGTATCTGGCAGAACGTGCGGAACTGCTGGGAGCAATCCGGCTGCCCAACACTACCTTTAAGTATGCTGCCGGCACCGAAGTCACCTCAGACATTCTGTTTCTGCGGAAACGGACAGAACCAATGACAGAACAGCCGGAGTGGGTACAGCTGAAACCAGATGCCAACGGTATCCGCATCAACGCATATTTTGCCGACCATCCGGAAATGATTCTGGGCGAAATGCAGATGACCAGCGGCAGATTTGGTGTAGAGAGTACTTGTGCAGACACGCTGCGGAATTCGTTGAGCATGGAATTGGAACGTGCCGTGAATCGCCTGCCAGTGCCGCCAGTACCGGTTCCAGTGAAAGAATCGGTAGAAATGCCGTTTGTTTCAGCAGAAAATGTGCGGAACTATTCCTACGCCGTTATGGACGGCAAACTGTATTACAAAAAGGACGGTGTCATGCTGCCTTTTTCGCCGAAATTGACCAATCTTACCAAGGCAGAACAAAAGAGTACAACAGATGCAGAAGCCAGAATTTGTGCTGCACTGCCGATTCGGAATTGTCTGCGGGATCTGGTAACTTTGCAGCTAAACGGTGCAGAAGATACGGAAGTCCGCAGCAAACAGCAAGAAATGGAACGGTATTACGACCAGTTTGTGCAGCAGTATGGCAGATTGACAGAAAAGAAAAACCGCAGGATTCTGGAAGTAGATACCGGTTATACGCTGCTGTCTGCACTGGAAAAAGTAGATGAAAAAGGCAAATTTGTAGAAAAAACCGACCTGTTCACGAAACAGACGATCCGCCAGAAGTATCAGATCACAAGTGCAGACACTGCACAGGATGCTCTGACCTACAGCATGAATGAAAACGCCTGCGTGGACATGGCATATATGCAAAATCTGACCGGAAAAACAGAAGAAGAATTGTATATGGAATTGCAGGGACTGATTTTCCGCAACCCGTCCTATGATGCTGCGGATCCGGATTCCCATGCGTACTTGCCGGCAGATGAGTATCTCTCCGGAAATGTACGGAAAAAGCTGACCATTGCAGAAGATGCCGCCAGAACGGATGCCGGATATACCCTGAACGTAGAACGGTTACAGGCAGTGCAGCCCCAGTGGCTGGAAGCTGCCGACATCTTTGTACGTCTGGGAACCACATGGATTCCCACAGAGTACTACGAGCAGTTCGCCAAGGAAACCTTTGAAATCTCTTTCTGGAATCGGAATTTCCACGTGGAATTTGATGCTTTTTCCGGTTCCTATCGTGTCAGCGGACGGAGTACGGAAAAAAACAACATTTCAATCACTGACATCTACGGAACAAAACGCATGAATGCTCTGATGATTCTGGATAATCTGTTGAACTCTCGACGGGCAGAAGTGGTAGATTATTACGAGGATCCAGACGGCAAAAAGCACCGTGTGGTCAACAAAGATGAAACCGAAGCGGCACAGATCAAGGCGGATGCCATTAAGGAGCGTTTTTCCGAATGGATCTGGGAAGATGCAGACCGTCGGGAAAATCTCTGTCAGATCTACAATCAGTCGATCAACTGCATCCGTCCACGGGAGTATGACGGCAGCATCTTACAGCTGCCCGGCATGAATCCGGACATCACACTGCGACCGCACCAGAAAAATGCCGTTGCCAGAATCCTGTTCGGCAAAAACACACTGCTGGCTCATGCCGTTGGTGCCGGAAAGACCTTTGAAATGATTGCTGCGGCACAGGAACTGAAACGGTTGGGGCTGTGCCGGAAAAGTCTGGTGGTTGTTCCCAATCATTTGACAGAACAGTTTGCAGCGGACTACATCAAGCTGTACCCCTCTGCCAATATCCTTGTAGCAACCCAGGCGACATTTGAACAAGACAAACGAAAAGAATTTTTCACCAAGGCGATGCTGGGCGACTATGATGCCATTATCATGGGACACAGCCAGTTTTCCCTGATTCCGGTTTCTCCGGAGCGAGAACGGGCATTGCTGTGGCAGCAGGAAGATGAGATCACCAGAGGAATTGAAGAATTGAATCATTCCGGAAATGGCAGAAGTTTTTCCGTTAAGCAAATGGAAGCATCTCGGAAAAAGATCAAAAAGAAACTGGAAGCTTTGCAGGACAAAAAACGAGATGATGATACCGTCTATTTTGAAGAATTGGGCATAGACCACTTGTTTTTGGATGAAGCCCATATGTTCAAGAATCTGGAGATCTTCACAAAAATGCAGAACGTAGGAATTTCCAGCGGTTCTGTTCGGGCATCTGATCTGTACATGAAAGTACAGTATCTGGACGAGATCACCCACGGAAAAGGCTGCACCTTTGCTACCGGCACACCAATCTCCAACAGCATTGCCGAAGCCTACACTTTCCAGAAATACCTACAGCATGATGCTCTGGCAGAAATGGGCATGATACACTTTGACTGCTGGGCTGGCACATATCTGGAAGCTGTCACCGCAGGAGAAGTGGCTCCGGAGGGCGGAAGATACCGTGTCAAGACCAGATTTTCCAAGTTCCACAATCTGCCGGAACTCACCAACCTATTCCGGGAGATTGCAGACATTCAGACCGCAGATATGCTGAATTTAGACGTACCGAAAGCCGTATTTCACAATGAAGTGCTGCCCTCCTCGGAGATTCAGAAGCAGTTCATGCAATCCTTTATGGAACGTGCTGACAGGATCCGCAGCGGCGGCGTAGACAGTTCCATGGACAATATGCTGTCCATCACCAACGACGGCAGAAGTCTGGCTCTGGATCAGCGTTTGCTGAACCGTGACCTGCCGGAATCGGAACACAGCAAGGCTCTGGCGTGTGCCAAGAACGTATACCATATCTGGCAGGAAACCAGCGAACAGCTTTCTGCACAGCTGATCTTCTCAGACTTGTCCACACCGGACAAAGCCAAGAGCAGCGAAGGATTTACCAACATCTATGACAGCATCAAGAACCATCTGATCGACATGGGAATCCCGGCAGAACAAATTGCATATATCCATGAAGCAAGTACCAACAAGCAAAAGGAAGCCCTCTTTGAAAAGGTACGTACCGGAAAAGTGCGTGTGCTGCTGGGTTCAACGGAAAAGATGGGTGCAGGCACAAATGTGCAGGATCGCCTGATCGCACTGCATCACGTAGATGTGCCGTGGCGACCCAGCGACATCGAGCAGCGAGAGGGGCGAATTATCCGGCAGGGCAATCAAAATGCAGAAGTACACATTTACCGCTATATCACAGAGGATACCTTTGATTCCTACAGCTGGCAGACCATTGAGCGGAAACAGAAGATCACCGGTCAGATCATGACATCCAAATCGCCCAACCGAAATGTGGAGGACGTAGATGACCGTGCATTATCCTATGCGGAAGTGAAGGCAGTCTGCACGGGAGATCCCCGGTTGAAAGAGCAGATGGAACTGGACATTGAGGTATCCAAGCTGAAAGCATCCAGAAACAGCTGGCGAAACCAGCGGTACCGGCTGGAAAACATGGTCCGGAACGAATACCCGAAACAAATTCAGCAAAAGGAGCAATTCATTCAGCATTACACAGAGGACATGAAGCACTATACGGAACACTACACGCCCAATGCGGACGGATTCTCTCCCATGTGTATTCGTGGTGTGGTGTACACAGAACGAAAGAAAGCTGCTGCTGCTCTGATGCAGGCAATTCGCAGTTTTGTCAAGCCGGACAATTCCAAGGCAGAGATCGGCGAATACTGCGGATTTGCCATGTACGCCCGTTTCGAGCCGCTACAAAAGGGATATACCATGACATTGGAACACAGCGGTGTACATCGTCTGGAACTGGGCGATGACAGTTCCGGCAACATCACCCGAATTGACAATGTGCTCCGTGGTATCGAGGAACGGATCCAGACTGCCATGCACCAGCTGGAAGATCTTCAGACACAGCAAAACACAGCGGAAGTGGAGATGCAAAAGCCATTTGCCAAGGAAGCAGAGTATCAGGAAAAATCCAGCCGTCTGGCTGCCCTGAATGCTGCACTGCAATTCGAGGACAAGGACGAAATTATCAGTGAAGGCTCTGATGCTCCGGAGCAGAGTGCTGCGGAACAAGAAAGAAAGTCAAAAGACTGCATTGATCTGTAACTAAAATCCGGATGTGCTATCCGTGCCGGAAAAACAAATCGGGCGATTTTTGAAACGAGTAATGTTACCATACTGGTTTATCTTCAGATATATGGACTCTTTGCCTCATTTTTTTTATAACCTCATTTTTTTCTTCATAATCATATTTATTAAAGTACCACTGTGCATCTGGAAATAGAGAAATCAATTTTTCCGTATATATATCATCGGTTTCAGAAAAGGAAAAACCATATGGATATATTTTATCGACACCTTTTAATTTGTCAAAAAAGCTTTGATTTGAATAAAGTGCAAATTCTACATCTTTTCTCAAAAGCTCTTTTAGTTTGAAAAAGTCATCTTCACATCCCCAGTACACAGGATCTTCTTGAGGTTCTATGATATTGCTATGACCAAAATAAATTTTTTCTATTGGATCACCACATTTTCCGTGAATATGACAAATTCTACTATCTGGTATGTCATATACCTTTTCGAGCGTATTTGTATAATTAAAATTCAAGTAGTAGCTTTTCCCCTTCTTCAAAATGTTATTTTTTTCGGAGTCACTCTTAATATCAGATAAATTTGACAACGTTGTATTTACCCACTTATAAAAAAATTCCTTTAATTTTAAGATAACATTTCTAAGTGATCTGGATGTGTCTTGGTTATAGCATACTGCCTGATGAATCTCTTTTTCTTCTTCATCAATATATATTTCTCGCATTTCCGATCGTAGTGTAGGAAAAATCTTTTCCCCTAAACATGATTCTAATTCGGACCATTCTTCAGTAGTATGGCGATTAATCACATATATAATATATTCCACTACTTCATTTTCATCATAATATTCTGAAAGCAATGTTGGTTCCGGTACGGGAGGAACGTAGTCATCTCCAACTTTAACTCCTTGATGTGTTTTTATTAAGTATCCCCTAAAGTCACTATAATTGGATTTTATTCCATGAGCAATATCAAATCCATTTCCTATAACAAAAAGTGAAGCCATTATTATTCTCCTTTTTTATTGATTTCTATACCTTTTGAACACTGTCCAAAATATGAGTGCAACTTTAGGCATAGATGAGTTTAGTTGTTCTTACCATATATAAGGTTTGTAAAATTCGAGTGTGCTGACCATATCAGAAAAATAAATCGGGTGAGCAAAACACTTGACAAATGCGGTGAAATCGTGTATTGTATGAATAGAGAAATCAAAATGTGAGGAAGTCGATAAAATGCCGGAAACCTTAAAAAGCGGTGATTTTCTCTCCCATGGAATGTGGTTAAAAAGTGTCGTAACGGAAGATGTCATTTTATGTGGCGTGTCTGCACTAGAGTACATGGAACTTTTTACTGGGTATCTGAATGAACGGATGATTGATGTTTATGCACGGGAAAAAGGTATTTATCAGAATATCAACTACAACCTTGTTCCAGACTTTCGTGGGATTGAGTATTTCACACGGAACGGATTACGCTGTACAAGTTTTACGCAAACTGTAAATGATATGCTGCATCAAATCGAAGAAACAGACGATGCTGCTCTGACAGAAGCTTTGGCAACATATTACTTTGCACATGATGAGAGTTTTCAGGGATTGTGTATTTTTCCGGAAAATGAGGCAGCATTTGCGAAATTGGCAAGTATGGCGATGGCGTATTATGGAGGATAGTACATGACACAAAACGAATTATTTATGTATGACATCCTAGGACGAATTTCGTCTACCGATGCTCCAATTGTATTTAAGGGCGGTTTAATCACAAAATTAATTTTGGCTGAAAAACAATTTACATCAATTGACAGAGCAACTGTTGACCGTGACGCACAACGATTACTCTGTTGTTTGCAAATTACTTAACGTTATTTGCTATTGTTTTTATATTAACTAATTTACCGTTGTCAGGAAGAATGCGGAAAATTATTTAGCTTTTTTGCTTTTACTATCTTGACACAACTTAAATTCATATGCTATACTAATTATGCAATATTAAAAACATCACAACGGAGAAATCAACCGAGAGAACTACGACAGGTGGTGTTATAATTACCCAAAATATGACGATGTTTCCGGTTATGCGAAAGTCCAATCCCAGCAGCTTAGCAATGCACTGGTAGAGGCTTTTCAAAGAATGATTGAGTGTATTGGAAACCAATATCTGTATTTCAATTAGAAAGGGTGGCTGTCATTGACTAAAAAGGAAAAATATGCAAGCGAATGGAACAGCAGTGCCGAGTATTTTGCGGAACACAATAGCTACAAACATCTGGCAATGCAAATATCTCCGTATAAGACGGTACTGGAAATTGGCTGCGGTACAGGGCAAAGCACACTTGCTTTGTTAAAGGAAGGTCATTCGGTTATTGCTTTAGATCAAAACCCTTATTGCATAAGTAGAGCCTTCAATTTGATTTCTGCATCTCAATATTCAATTAAAGATTCATTGTGTGAGTTGACAAAAAATAGCGTATGTTTCATTGAGTGCGATATTACCGATGAAACAAACATTAATGAGCTACTTTCTGGTTCCAATGTTGATATTGTTATATGCTGGAATGTTGGAACATACTGGGACACTGAGAAAGAAGAGGATGTCATTCCAAAGATGCTTCAATATGGACTTGCTATTGAACAGATTCAGCAGAATCTAGAATCCTCATATGGGGAATTGGTAATTTGGAATTCCTGCAAGATTGCAAAGGATAAGAATTGTGCAATTCAAATCGTTGATCGAGCAGTACAGAAATTGACTAAAGAGTCAGATCTTTATTATGTAATGCTGAAAAAAGAGTTCGGATTTAAGAGTATTAAGTATATCAATATGAAGGCTAAAACACTTTCGTTCGGAGGACGACAGCTTATTACAGATGGAAAGGTCAATACTGAGCGAGAAATACCAATTTTTTTAACATCTATCTTAATGAACTAAAAAGAGCTATCTGACTTCTCTAACAGAAATCAGATAGCTCTTTATTCGCTGAAGTTTCCAGCGATTTAGTGTATAAGTATCATGCTAAAGATTTAATTGACGTATATGCCTTATCATCTTGTGCTACAATTGATACACAAGAAATATTTGATGCCTGCAAGATATATCATTGGACGATACAGAATTTTGATGGTTTTATCAATCAAAATTCTGCTGTGGAGCACGCATATAGCGAACTGCGTAGAATAGAAAATAAACCATCATTTTTGATTTTATACCAATACGAGGACTAGAACTTTAGCATATAATAGAATGCTCTGATTTATAGGCAGTAATCAGAGCATTTTCTATTTTAGATCAATTTTTTAGTATAGCACAGAATCAAAAACTTGTAAAATCTGCAAATTCACCAGATCGCAGATTTTACAAGTCGAATCGTTTCTGGTATAATCGTGGAGAAAATATCGTGAAACCGGAAAAGAGATTCTGCCATGCCTACTAATCTTGCCGCACAGCTATTTGATATTGACGGATTGCTTCTGACAAAAATCGAATCCGATTATAACACAGTCACGCTCCATGTAGAGATGGAACGGCAGAAGCAGCCCTGCCCAGAGTGTGGCGTTCTGACAGATGCAGTGCATGACTATCGCCAGCAAAAGGTCAAAGAGGTATCGATCCTCGGAAAAGAAACGACACTGATTCTCCGCAAGCGACGGTATGTATGCAAAAGCTGCTGCAAGCGTTTTCCGGAAAAGAATGATCTGTTGTCCAGATATGCCAGAATGACTGCACGTCTAACAAATCAGATCTGTGGGAAGCTGGAGAATGAGTATTCCTTTTCCAGTGTAGCCAGAGAAGTGGGAACATCTGTATCTACTGTGATCCGCACGTTCGATCAGAATGTTTGTTTCGATGAGTTACCGATTCTGGAACAGTCCGTTGCCATTGATGAATTCAAAGGCAACACTGGACGGGAAAAATATCAGTGTATCGTCACTGATCCGGAAAAGAGAAAGGTACTGGATATTCTCCCAGACCGGCACAAGAAAGGTGTCAGATCGTATTTCTTGCAATGGAAAGAGAAAGCACGGGAAAATGTCACACATTTCATTTCCGATATGTGGAAGCCCTATCAGGATACCGCAGCTGAGGTGTTTTCCAAGGCTGTGCGGGTAGTAGACAAGTATCACTGGATACGGCAAGTGATCTGGGCGTTTGAATCGATCCGGAAACAAGAGCAAGCGAAACTCAGCCGCAAGGAGCGAGTACAGTTCAAACGTTCCAGAGTGCTGCTGAACAAACGATATGACTATTTGGAAGAAACAGATCAGGAACACGTTGCAGCCATGCTCCAGCTGTCAGAACGACTGCACAAAGCCCATCGCATTAAAGATGATTTTTTACAAGTGCTGGAATGTGACACCGGAGAAGCAGCAGAGCAGACACTAGACCTCTGGTTAAATCTTGCACGTAACAGCGGGTTGAAAGAGTTTGAAGCTTGCTGCGATACAATAGAGGAATGGAAAGCGGAAATACTCCAGTCGTTTGACTGCCCATACACCAATGGCTATACAGAGGGCTGCAACAATCGAATCAAGGTACTAAAGCGAAATGCCTACGGCTACCGAAACTTTGGACGTTTCCGAAATCGCATCCTGCATATGTTTTTCGGCTCGTATAGGCGGCGAGAAATGGAAAAAGCTGTCCAAAATGGGCAGCCGTAAAAACAAGGGTATATATTATACCACAAAATAAAACATTTGTCAAATCTGCAAAAGGGTAAATTCGCAGATTTTACAAGTCTGTTTTTTTATGTTATAATATATTCAAGATCAAACGATAGTTTGATCTTGGGTAGTAAACCATTTGCAGCTTGACAATTAAATACAGCAGGAGCAAATACAAAAATCTGCGTCCAGGATCACGTGATAACAATCACTACCGCATTCCCGAAGTATCGGGTTGTGATGCAGCGGAAAGTACGCCATGACACACCTACTATTCGATTCCATCAGGTGGATAGCGAGAACTACAGACCGCAAGCCGATCATCAAATCGACTGCATAGGACACATACGCAGATCAATTGACAAAAGATACGCTGTTCCGGAAAAGGAATAGCCGTGGGAAATAAACCCTCCGGTGGCTGAGATGCCGTGGTTGCTGCCTTGATACGCAGCCGTTTGCACCTGTTTACAGATGGATTTTACTACCCCAACATTTCGTAAAGAGCCGAAATTCTTTATGATTTCCCCTTACACTAAAATGTAAAGGAGGATGACAACATGAGTTCTGTTATTTTGGAAGCACATGACTTAACAAAAGAATACCGGCACACAGTTGCCTTAGATCATATTGATTTGAAAATTGAAAAAGGGAAAATTTATGGCTTCATAGGCCAAAATGGAGCAGGAAAGACCACCTTTTTGAGATTGGTTACAGGATTAGCGTTTCCGACAAGCGGCACCTTATCGTTGTGGGGGAAAACCGTCGAAAAGGAATTGCAGGAACAGAGAAAGCGGATCGGTTGCATGATCGAAACACCTGCGCTTTTTCCGACAATGACCGCTTATCAAAATATGGAGATACAGCGTATCCAACGTGGTATCCCTGACAAAGCAGTTATCCAAAAAACTTTAGACATGGTAGGTCTGAAAGATACCGGGAAAAAAGCTGTCCGTAATTTTTCGCTGGGGATGCGACAGCGATTGGGTATTGCAATCGCACTATTAAATACACCAGAATTTCTTATTTTGGATGAACCGATCAATGGGCTTGATCCTGCTGGAATTGTGGAAATTCGTAATTTGCTAAAGTCCTTGAATAAGGAATACGGAATGACGATATTGGTATCCAGCCATATCTTAGAGGAACTGTATCAGACAGCATCAGAGTTTATTTTAATAGACAAAGGCAAAATTATCGAAGAAATATCAGATCGAGAACTAAATGATCGTTGCAAACGGCATATCGCAATAAAGGCAACTGATCCACAAAAAGCTCTGATCGTTTTGGAAGAAACGCTACACACAGATAGTTTTAAGCTGATGCCAGATGGCATAATTCGCCTATATGATTATCTCGATGATATGGAAAAAGTGGCTGCTGCTTTGTCAGATGCACATATTCTCGTTACAGGTCTTTCTGTGGCCGGGGATACATTAGAAGATTACTTTTTAAGCAAAATAGGAGGGACAGGAAATGTCAAATCTCCTAAAAGCTGAATTTTATAAGCTGTTCCATAGCTGGTATTTTTGGGGGATAGGATTGTTTAATCTCCTTTTAAGTAGTGTGTTGTTACTGGATAGCGTTGGGGAAACATCCAACCTTTTCTTTGCTTCGATATACAATATGCCAATCCTATATTTCCTCACAATCATCTTTTCTGCCCTGTTTGTTGGAAATGATTTTGGCAGAAGAATATTACAATCATATATCAATGCCGGACATCGACGCGGAAAGATACTATTTGCGAAGCTGGTAGTTCATCAAATCGCCTGCATGGTTATCCTGTCTTTTCCACTGTTGTTACATAGCATAATTGGTACGTTTGTCACTAAAGGAGCATTGGCAAGCATCGGCATAGTTGTAATGGTGATTGCTTCGCAATTTGCAATGTGCCTATTACCTTTTTTCTTTGCCTTCATTTTCCGTGATATAGGAAAGAGTATGGCTGTGCCGATGGTACTCTTTTTCTTAATGGTCTTTTTGATGAATGGAGATCAAGTGCAGCTTATCTCACAAATATTGCCTATGGGCCAGCTTCGGCTTATGGCATTGCAACAATCCAACATATCCGGCGGGCAATTCATGTTTTCAGATTTTTTATGGGTACTGGCATTATGCTTAGGTACTTATCTGTGGTTCCGACGCTCGGATTTGAAATAACAAGGAGGTGTGGGAATGAACAACTTACTGAAAATGGAAAAATATCAATTATCACATAATATCTTTTATTGGTGCGGTTTAATAGGGATATTTTTGATTGGTTTTTTTACCGCAGATACTTATGTCCCGGAAGCTATGGGGCCTATGGGTGGGGCTGCTACATCCCTCGCAGATATTTTTAATGGAATGGTTTACGATTCAACCTTTCTCCTGATTATTATATCCAGTATTTTAGCTCTGATTTTAGGACAGGAATTTTCCAGTCGGACGATTGATCTTGAGGTCAATGCAGGACATTCGAGAAAAACCATTTTCTTTGCTAAAGTAATCTCATACTTAATTGCATTTAATATCATGGCTCTTGTTTATCCTGTGGCTGGTTGTATAAGAGAAAGTGTCCGCTTTGGTATTACCGAAGCAGGCAACCTTTGTTATCAGGTCAGTAAGGCGATTTTATATTCTCTGCTTTTGAACAGTGCGACTTTTCTTATTGCAATCTGGATTGTTTTTTGGTTAAGAAGCTCTGCAAGAGCAATAGCTGTTACCGCTTTAGTCACTTTTGTTCTTAGCCTTTATCTTGGGTATGGAATGATGTTTGATCTTCCTGTTGCATTTTTGGCAACCTATCAGATACGGGAAGCGGTTTTTTCTGTGACCTATTTTTTGCCATGGGCCATTTTAGTTGGCGTTGTTTGGATAGTTGCTTTGATAACCTTTTCATGGATTAGCTTTCGCAAATGTGAACTCAAATAACAAGGAGGGAGGTGTCTGGAATAAAGCTGTTGTTAATTTTAGTTATCGCAGTCTTGATAGTAGTGCTTTTCAAATATGTGCAAATCAAAAGACAAATCCGTAACCTATCGAAACAAATGACCGATCTTACAACTGGAAAATCGGAAAAGATGCTGGACATCTCTCTTGTTGATAAAGATATAGAACAACTGGCCGCAGTATTAAACCAGTATAATGAAAAGCAAAGACAGTCCATTGCAAGCACATTACGGCACGAAATGTATTTGAAAGAGTCCATTGCTAATATTTCACATGACTTGCGTACCCCTCTGACGATAATACTTGGCCATTTACAATTATTAAAAAAGGAGAATTTATCAGCAGGTCAAACACAGCGTATAGAAACCATTTATAATAAAGCAGAAAGAATGAAAGCGCTGATACAAACCTTTTACGATGTTTCTGTAATAGACGCAAAAGAAGTAACTCCTGTGCGTGAAGATTTCAACTTAACAAATTTGCTGATAAATCTTATCACAGAGAACGCCCCAGCATTGGAAGCAAAAGGCATATCTCCTGTAATTGGTCTGCCAGATCATTCCGTTTATCTCCATTCGGACTATGGTATGGTAGAACGTATTTTTCAAAATCTTATTATAAATGCTATTCGATATTCCTCTGGCTCGATTAAAATTGACTTGAAGCAAGGCAAAGAAAAGAGTGCTATTTTTATCATTGAAAATCCCATTGATAGTAAGGTGGAAATAGACCCAAACCGACTATTTGAAAGATTTTATACCGGGGACAAATCAAGGCATAATAGCGGTACAGGAGTGGGGCTTGCTGTGGTAAAACTATTAACTGACAAGCTCGGCGGCAATGTGTTCGCTAAAATTGAAAATGATACACTAACCATTTCATTGGAAATCAAATAAACAGTATTGTTTCAACTGCCGGGCGACGGCAAAGAAAAAAAGCCGTCGTACAGCAGCCCTTTTGACACGCCCATAAAACCAGCGGCGGCTTTGAGAAATCAAGGCCGCCGCTTCTCTTTGCCCGGCACAGGATCGGCGGCCCACGGAGGGAGCTGCCATGCTGATATACCCTGTTTTTCCAAAGCATAACTTCTTAAAAAAGTAACCGCCAACCAGACCCTAACGTTGATTCGGCACTAAAAAAGCGATAAAATAGTTCCAAAGGGATTTACCCCGAAAGGAACTGAGAATATGCCAACGATCAGAGAAGTAAAAACCGAGCTTCGTCACAGGGAGTGGGCAGAGCAGATACAGGAATG
>ERZ773218.120-NODE-120-length-98415-cov-265.315596_pt1 | contig 98415 bp, 64 predicted proteins | sample MGYA00580527_ERZ773218 | MGnify/ENA primary metagenome ERZ773218 (study PRJEB29015, sample SAMEA2737763) | human gut metagenome | biome: human gut; feature: human-associated habitat; material: faeces | place: China | collected 2012 ...
GCAAAGGTATAATGATAAACGAACGTGTACAAGGCTGCATCGCGGATACGCTTACGATACTTCCTCTTATCTGCAAATTATCCAGACAATCGGCTGACAATCGTCAGATAGTCAACTGTCTGTTTGTCAGAATGTTACAATGAAAAACCAGACAATCTGACAGTTTCGACCGTTTTTTGTGATATGACATTTTTCTTTATACTATTTCCATTATGACTGATTCGGCTTTTGTCCTTTCTGTCACAAATGTTATAAGAATTTTGCAAGCGAGACTTCTGGCATCTCTACTCTCGACATGACAGAGAAAGCCCGTGTTTCAGTCTACGACCTCGCCGGCAACAAGGTGGCAGAAATGTCCGACGCCACAGCGGGCCAGGCTGTCGGCGGACTTGCCAAGGGCATGTATATCATCAAGACCGTTTCTGCCAACGGCATCAAGACGGGCAAGGTGCAGATAAAATGACGATAATCCTTAGGAAATAATCAAAAAACCGCAGCGTGTCAACTCGACGACGTTGCGGTTTTTTTAGGAGGTATTGAATCGTTGATGTGCTAAAAATGTGAAGCTTTACACATTTTTGGTACTTGTTTTGTGCGAATCTACGCATTTTCGACACATTGTTCGTGTTTTTAGTTTACAAGTTTATTGTCTGATTGTTAAACAATATTAATGTCTGTTCATAATCCTGTGTATCGTGCGTTAATAGAGTGACGGCAGGAGGAAACGGCGTCATGTATATATATAAATGTATGAGTATGGTTCAGAAAGAGTTTGAAGACATGGCAGCAGACCTGCGCCGGCGCATAGTGACGCTGGCGAGGGGATTCCGGCTCGATTCAGACTCGGCTGAGGATGTGGCTCAAGACACGATGCTCAAGCTATGGACCATCAGAGAGAAGATAGACGACAAACCGTCTGCCGTGGCGATGGCCACTACAATAGCCAGGCATCTGTCTATTGACATGCTGCGAAGGAACAAGACGATAGCCCTCGATATGACAGCCGCCCCAGACAGCAGTTATCGTCAGCCCGACTCGCTGCTACAGACGGCAGAAGACGACAGATGGCTGAAGTCGCAGCTCGACAAATTGCCTACCAAGGAACACGCCGTGCTGCATCTCAGACAGGTGGAACACAAAACCACCGAGGAGATTGCCGCCATAGTGGGAGTCAGTGCCGTCTCCGTGCCCACGATGCTGGCGAGGGCGAGAAAGAAATTGTTTGACGAGATAAAACGAAGAAGATGAAACAGGAGGATTTGAAAATATTGATCGACAAGTTCATGAGCGGCACCACCACTCTGGATGAGGAAAAGGCATTGGGAGACTTCTTCCGCCAGAATGAGCATGTGCCTGCCGAACTGGACCCCTATCGGGAGATGTTCGCATATTTCGACAACGGGATGACCGGTGAACCATCAGGCAAGCCTGTCCGCCATACCGCTCCGGTCTGGAGCCTCCGTTGGATAGCAGGCATTGCTGCAGCAGTAGCAGTGATATTTGTGGCAGCCTATCATTTTGTGCCCGGCGGAACGGATGAAATTCCTGTCATGCAGACTTCCAAACGCTTGGTGGCACAGGCACAACCCACCGACAGTGCCGTCGCCAAGCCCGATACCATCTCCGGCAAGGAGAGACAGGCAGACGAAATGCCGGCAAAAAGGCGGGTGATGAGAAAATACCGCTACAAGCCCGCACCGCCAGAGGTGTTGCTTGCCGATGCAGAGGCGATGTCGGTGACAGACTCCGTGAATGTGGTGGCGAAGCAGCTTGCCGACATAGAATTGATGAAAGTGGAATGTGAACAACAATATATGCTGAATCTCGTCAAGGCTGCCAGCTTATTGAACTCTGCGCAGATAGCAGCCGTGTGTGACGAAGAAGACGTGTATTGAATATAACGGAAAGGAATATGACAATGAAAAGACTATTTGACATCGTGGCACTCGCATCCATCGTGATGCTGCCCTTAGGCGCTTCGGCGCAGGAACATGTGAACAAGGCGATTGATGCCTTTGGCACGGCAGTGGAGAAAAACGGCATAAAGTCTTCTACCGTCGACAAAGGAAATACCAAGGCATACGCCAAGATATACGAATTCTCGCTGCCCAAGAAGCAGGAGAAGAATCTGGAACCGCTGAAGAAGGCTTTCTATCAGGATATGTCGGCGGCATACGACGTGTTCGTGAAGAAAGAGACAGATGCGGCGAAGTCGAACAGGTTGATTGCCTATGGCGACCATCTGGAAAAACTAATGCATCTGGGCTGGCCCTATTGCAAGTGGGGGCGTAACTATCTCACGATGTGTGTTGATGATACCGCCGACTCTCTCTATCGCTATGTCTACGGACTGGAATGGCAGAAACGCGGGAAGAACATCGAAGGCAAGGTGTATAAGCTTTACAGTATGAACCCCAAGAAGATGTCTGCCAAGCAGAAACGCTCCGCACAGAACCTTGACGGAGTGCTGAAGAATCTTGAAGACCTCTCCGACAAGCTCGACAGCATTGATGACGACGACGATGATGATGACTCGTTCGACCTCGGCGATCTCTCGGTATTGTCAGGTCTGGGCGACTTGGGAAAACTGGCAAAGGCTTTTGGCGGGAAAATCGTTGATGGTACCGATACTATAGAGACGAAAGAAGGCAAGACCATCCTCAAGTCGAACAGGCAGCGGATAGTGATAGAGAAAGACGGTTCGATGACTATTGACGATGGTGAGGGAAACGTCATGAAAATAGGAGCCGACGGCAATGTAAAGGGAATGCAGCAGTCTGCTTCCAAACCTCTCGTGGGCAGCAACACCGATCCCATCCAGCAGTTCGGCAACCTTCGTGCCGCTTATCTCAATAATCTGAGAGACAATATCGACAACACCAACCTGCTGACCGGACTCGCAAATTCCATCCTCGACCTCTGTAAGCAGAAGGGATCGGTGATGACTATGGATGAGCGCGCATTGTGTATCGACGGTATGAAAGAGCTGCAGGAGCGTACTCCCGACAAATATATCAAGGGTATATTTAATGTGGCGATCAACAGTCTGAAGAAAATCTCCGGAACCGAGCTCCAGGGCAAATGATGATACTGACTCTCGAATTGGAAGAAGTCAGCCCCCCCAGACATACATGAATGAATAAATAAATACGGCAATCCCCGGCATTCTATGCAGACCACACGGTCTGTGAAGAATGTCGGGGATTGTCATATCGCTTGTTGTCCTGCTGACAGGAAGCCGGTCGTGATTATTCCATTATAGTCCCACACCCTTGATAACCTTGTCGGCAGCACCGGCTTTCGTCTTCACATAGGCACCGGCCAGGTCAGACGAAATGCTGAGATATTCGGCGTCAGAGTCGAAGCGGTCCATGATTCTCTCAAAGTCCTCGTAGCTGTTTATCTCCATTCCGCCCTGTGTGGCGAGCAGTTCCTGAGCCTCCTGGAAACGCTTGTTGTTGGGGCCGAATATCACCGGCACGTTCCATACGGCAGCCTCCAGCACATTGTGGATACCCACTCCGAATCCGCCACCCACATAGGTGACCTTGGCACAAGAGTATATGCTCGACAGGAGTCCGAAGCAGTCAATTATCAGGCAGTCAGCCTTGGCTGCCTCTTCGGGAGTGGTTTGGGTGTAGCGCACGGCGGTGCGGTTGAGCTTCGAGAGTATCTGCTGCAGATGGTCTTCGCCTATCACATGAGGGGCGATGACGATGCGCCAGTCCTTGTGATCGTTGAAATAGCGGATGAAGATATCCTCGTCTGGCGGCCAGCTGCTTCCGGCAACGAACACCTTATAGCCCTTGGCGAAGGCATCCACGATAGGCATCTGCTTCTGACTTGCGCTCTGCTTTATCTCCAGCACGCGGTCGAAGCGCGTGTCGCCTGTAATCTCCACATTCGTTATGCCGAGTGTGGCGAGCAGTTCGCGGCTCTTCTCGTTCTGCACGAAGAACCGGGTGATGCAGTTCAGCACGCGGCGATAGCTGTTGCCATACCAGCGGAAGAACACCTGCTGCGGGCGGAAGATGCTGCTCACGCTGTATACGGGGATGTCGTGTTTCTTCATGTATGTCATGTAGTTCCACCAGAACTCATACTTGATGAAGAACGCCATCTCCGGGTGTATTATCTTGAAGAAGCGTCTGACGTTGAGCGGAGTGTCGAGCGGCAGGTAGCAGACGATGTCGGCCCCCTCGTAGTTCTTCCTCACTTCGTATCCAGAAGGGGAGAAGAATGTGAGGAGAATCTTGTATTCGGGATGGCTCTTGCGCAGACGCTCCATTATGGGGCGTCCCTGCTCAAACTCTCCAAGCGATGCTGCATGGAACCACAGGTATTTCGCATTCGGGTCTGTCTTCTGCCTCAGTATGTCGAAAGTTTCTCTTTCCCCTCGCCACATCTTGCGTATCTTGCTGTTCCAACGGCTGGCTATCGCCACACCAAGAAGGTATATATATATAATGATGTTGTACACGCCTGCTTCTTTGTTGCTTTTAGTTCTTTATTCCAGTTTCTCTCTCTGCCCTTGTGGCTCTCCCTCGGTGGAAGGGAGAGCGGGCATATAGAATGCGGTTTGTTATTTCAGCACTTCAATGGCTTTTCTGAGTCTCTTCAGTGTCTCCTCCTTGCCGAGGAAGGCAGTGATGTCGAACATGCCGGGACCCTTGCCGATGCCGACGAGAGCCAGACGGAAGGCGTTCATCACGTCGCCGAGCTTGTAACCCTTGCTCTCCACCCATGCGAGAACCACTTTCTCCTGGTTTTCGAGAGAGAAGTCGTCGATGCCTTCTATCACGTCGGCAAGTTCGCCCATTACCACGGCAGAGTCAGCCTTCCAGCGCTTGCGGACAGTCTTCTCGTCGTATTCCGTAGGAGCGATGAAGAAGAATGAGCAGAGAGGCCACAGTTCCTTTACGAAGCTTACGCGGTCTTTCATCATAGACACCACCTTGGTGATGCGTTCCATCGACTCGTCCACGCCGTTGCCGGCAACGATCGGGGCGAAGAGTTCTGCAATCTCTTCGTTGCTCTTGCGCAGGATATATTCATGGTTGAACCAGATGCCCTTCTGATAGTCGAAGCGTGCTCCCGCCTTGCTGCATTTCGTGATGTCGAACTGCTCCACGAGTTCCTGCAGAGAGAACAGCTCCTGCTCTGTGCCTGGGTTCCATCCAAGCAGGGCAAGGAAGTTTATTACTGCCTCCGGGAAATATCCGCTCTCACGGAAACCATTGCTCACGTCGCCGGTCTTGGGGTCGTGCCATTCCAACGGGAACACAGGGAATCCGAGGCGGTCGCCATCGCGCTTGCTCAGTTTTCCCTTGCCGTCTGGTTTCAGCAACAGAGGCAGGTGGGCGAAGCGTGGCATTGTGTCTTCCCATCCGAACGCACGGTACAGTAGGACGTGGAGTGGGGCGCTTGGCAACCATTCCTCGCCGCGTATCACATGGCTTATCTCCATCAGATGGTCGTCAACGATGTTGGCGAGATGATAGGTAGGCAGCTCGTCGGCACTCTTGTAGAGCACCTTGTCGTCGAGGATGTCGCTCTTTATCACCACGTCGCCGCGGATCATGTCGTTGACATGGATCTCCTCTCCCGGCTGGATGAGGAAACGCACTACATACTGCTTGCCGTCGGCGATGAGGGCTTCAACCTCCTCCTTTGGCATGGCAAGCGAGTTGCGCATCTGCATGCGGGTGTGTGCATCATACTGGAAGTTCTTTATCTCTGCACGTTTGGCGTCGAGCTCCTCAGGAGTGTCGAAGGCGATGTATGCCTTGCCGGCATCCAGCAGCTGGTCTACGTACTTCTTGTAGATGTCGCGGCGCTCGCTCTGGCGGTAAGGACCATAGTTTCCGCCGAAGCTCACTCCCTCGTCGAACTTGATGCCTAGCCACTTGAACGACTCGATGATGTATTCTTCAGCACCGGGTACGAAACGATTGGAGTCGGTATCCTCGATACGGAACACGAGATCGCCGCCGTGCTGCTTGGCGAATAGATAGTTGTATAATGCTGTGCGCACGCCGCCGATGTGTAAGGCGCCCGTGGGACTTGGTGCGAAACGCACCCTAACTTTTCTTTCTGACATTGCTATGTGTATATGTGAATTTATTGATTTTATTACCTCGTAATGCCGCATTTGGGCAAGAGATATATGCTAAACCGTGCAAAAATACAACTTTTTTATCAATTGTTGTATTATTTTTTGTATTTTCGCAGTTGAAACGTGCCTTATATATATAATAGGTACTTTTCGGAGGCTAAAACCGAGATAATACACTGTAATTAATGCTGGCGCCAGCTACACTGGTTTGTCGTTGCGCCGGACTTATAAAAGAATGAGAATATGAATAAGTACGACATGTCTGAACGCAACCAATGGAAGAAGATCCTCAGCCGTATGGCGCTGGTCCTGATTTCCGTGGTCATCATCGTATTGTTTATTCCGCGCAACAGCGGACCGCAGTTCCGCTACGACGTGGGAAAGCCGTGGATGTATGGTTCGCTGATTGCCAAGTTCGACTTCCCGATATACAAGACCGACGAGGCGATAAAGCAGGAGCGCGACAGCTTGTTGCGCAACTTCGAACCTTACTTCAACTTTAAGGAGAATATGGAGAGCGCCCAGATGACGCGCTTCTTCGAAGACTTCACCGGCGGACTGCCTGGTATGCCGGCTACCTACACCAACATCGTGGCAGACAAGCTGCACCAGCTGTACAAGTCTGGAATCATGGGGGCGACGGAATTCTCGTCGATAGCCCAGGATACCACCAAGATGATAAGGGTCATTGACGGCAAGACTGCTTACAGCGTGCGCATATCCAGAGTGTTGTCAACAATGACCGCCTATGAGCAGATATACCTTGACGAGAGACTCGCACCCTACCGTGCGCAGCTGCAGCGTTGCAATCTCAACGAATACATAGAGCCGAACCTGATATACGACAAGGAGAGGAGCGAGGCAGAGAAGAACGATCTGCTCGGGCAGATACCGCTGGCAAGCGGTATGGTGCTCGCCGGACAGAAAATCGTGGACAGGGGAGAAATCGTTGACGACTACACCTTCCGTGTGCTCAGTTCATTTGAAAAGGAGACCCAGCGCCGTAGCGCCAGCACAACCGCCGTGCCTTCTACCATTGCCGGACAGGTGATATTCGTTTCGCTCTTCATAATCCTCTTCACCATGTATCTCGGCATGTTCCGCCGCGACTATTTCAGCAAGCCGCGCAGCATAGCCATGCTCTATGCGATGATCACCGTCTTTCCTATCCTCGTGTCGCTGATGATAGAACACAATGTGTTCAGCGTCTACATACTGCCTTTTGCCATGGCGCCCATATTCATCCGTGTGTTCATGGACTCGCGTACGGCATTCCTTACACACATCGTGATGGTGATGTTGTGTGCGGCGGCGGTGAAATATCAGTATGAGTTCATCATCGTGCAGCTCGTGGCGGGACTCGTGGCGATATACTCGCTGAGGGAACTATCGCAGCGAGGGCAGCTCTTTAAGACGGCACTCTTCGTGACGTTGGCGAGCTGCGCCATCTACTTCGCCCTGCAGCTGATGACAGACAATACGTTCACTACCATTGACAACAGCATGTATAAGTATTTCGTGATAAACGGTATAATGCTGCTCTTCGTGTATCCTCTCATGCTCATCATCGAGAAGACGTTCGGATTCATATCCAACGTTACGCTCATCGAGCTGTCGAATACCAGCAAGGACCTGCTGCGCCGCTTGAGCGAGGTGGCGCCGGGAACGTTCCAGCATTCTATAATGGTTAGTAACCTTGCCTCTGCCATCGCCGAGAAGATCGGGGCAAAAGCGCAGCTGGTGCGTACAGGAGCCTTGTATCATGACATCGGCAAGATGCAGAATCCGGCATTCTTCACTGAGAACCAGAATGGCGTGAACCCTCTTGACAACATGTCGAGGATTGATGCCGCACATATCGTGATAAACCATGTGACAGACGGACTGAAACTGGCGGAGAAGTATAATCTGCCGGGAGTGATAAAGGACTTCATCAGCACTCACCATGGTGCGGGAATGACGAAGTATTTCTATGTGTCGTATCGCAACGAGCATCCGGATGAGCCTATCGACGATTCGCTCTTCACCTATCCAGGCCCTAATCCGTTCACCCGCGAACAAGCTATCCTGATGATGGCAGACAGCGTTGAGGCTGCCGCACGCTCGCTTCCGGAATATACGGAATTCAGCATCAGCAATATCGTGAACAAGATCGTGGACGGACAACTGAAGGAGGGATACTTTGAGTATTGCCCGATCACATTCCACGACATCGCGATGGCCAAGCAGGTGTTGATAGAAAGACTCAAGTCCATTTATCATACGAGAGTGAGCTATCCTGAACTGAAGAAGCCGGCTCTGAAGAGAGACGACGAGGAATAGGCAAGTGGGGGTAACATACACATTTGGGGATAAATATGGAAGGTTTGTGCTATAATTCTTGCACAAACCTTTTGTTTTGCGCAAAACATAGGCGTTTTGTGGTTAAGCAATGTTAAACAAACAACTCTTTATACGGAAATAAAGGACAAATAAGATACCTTTGCAACCAATTTGTTTTAAAAAGTATTTTAGGTAAAGATGATTAATTTAAAAAATGTTTGCTTGGCAGCCCTGTTGTCGGCATCCGCAGTAACCGCCACTGCTGGCGGTCTGCTCACTAACACCAACCAGAACATTGCTTTCAACCGTATGATGAGCCGTGAGGCATCTATCGGCATTGACGGAGTGTATTACAACCCTGCCGGTGTGGCATTTATGAAAGACGGCCATCACCTCAGCATCAATCTGCAGACTGCATGGCAGACACGTACTATTGAGAACGACTACGCTCTCTTCAACTACAACGTAAAGAATCCTACTACGCCAAGGAAATTCGAGGGTAAGGCTTTTGCCCCTGTAATTCCTTCGTTCCAGTATGCATACAACAAGAACAGATGGTCGTTCCAGGCCAACTTCGACCTTGCCGGAGGAGGTGGAAAATGTAAGTTCGACAACGGACTCGGTTCTTTCGAGAAGGTTGTGGCAAACATCGGTTTCCTCGGCAACTCCCTCGCTCCATATCTTAACGGCATATTGCCGGTAAATCCTAATATCGCCAACCCTGCAACGGGAACGATGGGAGGATATGGATATACCTACGACAGCTTCATGCGCGGTCGTCAGTATTACTATGGACTTTCTGTCGGCGCTGCCTACAGAATCAACGACCACCTGTCTGTATTCGGAGGCGTGAGAGGAATCTACGCCACATGTAACTACTACGGATATGTGAAGAACATCGCTTTCGTGGGTAACAACGGTGCCAAACTGCCGCTCTCTACTATGGTGGACAGAAACGATCCGGAGAGTTCAGACATTGAGCTGAACACCGACCAGACTGGTTATGGCTTCACTCCAATCATCGGTATCGACTACAAGACCGGCCGTTGGAACTTCTCTGCAAAGTATGAGTTCAAGACCCATCTGTGTCTTGTAAACCAGGGTACCGTCATCACTCCTGTGAAGAAGCTGAACGCTATCGGTGATAACCTTGCTGCCGCCGGTGTTCCGGTACAGGTGCTCCAGGGCATCAGTCCGGCAATCCAGCAGGCAAAGGAGAACATCAACGAGCTTATCGCAGAGTATGACCCGGAGCAGAACCACAAGGATGCCGGTGACATTCCTGCATTGCTCACCCTCGGAGTGGGCTATAGTCCTATCGATGCTCTCCGCATCAATGTGGGCTTCCACTGGTTTGACGACAAGGAGGCAACCTCTGGCTACAATTGGACCAAGGCTGACGGCGTTACACAGGAGCGTGTAGACCGTCACAAGAATCTCAAACGCGGTACACTGGAGTATAATGCCGGTGCTGAGTATGATGTGAACAAGATGCTCACCGTGAGTGCAGGATGGCAGAGCACAAACTATGGTCTGTCGGATGCCTCAATGGACGACAAGTCGTTCGTGGTAAGTTCAAACTCTGTCGGTTTCGGTGCGAAAGTTAACCTGACAAGCAAGATGTCACTCTCCGTAGCTTATTTCCATACCTTCTACAAGCACAAGAAGACTTCGGAGCAGGTGTCAGAAAAGCTGACTTATACAGCAGACTACACTCGTAACAATGATGTGCTTGGTGTTGGTCTTGACATAGATTTCTGATAAGAAACTACTCTTTGAAATAACACACATAAATGATGAATCCCCAGTTGTCTCGTAGTGAGAGGACTGGGGATTATTGATAGCACGCTTGCCTTTAGGTGTGTTTGTAATAGTAATAAAGGCAATTTATTTTTCTTGATTTGTTATTCTGTATTGAAAAATGTCTTATCTTTGCATAAGATAGGCTGCACCTCAGCAATTGAAGCAAGCTTCATTGCACTCGGTTTGCACTATCTTTGCATAAGATAAGCTGCGGCTCGGCATAAGAAATAAATGTATTTATTTCATTCTGCTCTTGCCTTGCACTATCTTTGCATAAGATTGGCTGCACTTGGCAATTTGAAAGTAAATTTTCATTGCTCTCGTTTGCACAATCTTTGCATTGATTAATTAATTGGAACTTAAAATGATTCGTTGCAATGTCAAAAGAAGAACTTAGGTCATACAGATTGAATTCAGCAGAGGAACCGACAGATGAGATGCTGGAAGCCATAATGCTTGAAGTTCAGAAATCGGCATGCCTGTCAACACTCAAGGCCAAGGCAGAACTTGATAAGAGATTTAATGCTGCCAAAGCTGAGATTGCTAGGCGCAAAGCGACACATAGAATGGGATTATGAGTAAATTGACAAGACCTGTCTTCAAACAGTATATTGACGACGTCCCGGAATGGGCAAAACAATTGGTCTTATAAGAAATAGAATAATCCCCGGTTGTCTCGTGTGAGAGAGCCGGGGATTGGTGCTTTGTTTGTCGGACGTCGGATGGATGTCAGCTCGGGTCCACGTCGTAGTAAATCTGCAGGGAGGAGTATCGCTTGTCCTGTTCCATCTGGCGCTGGGCGAGCAACAGACACTGGCGCACCCTCTTCATGTCGATACCCGGTTCGAGCTTCAGCATTATCTTGCGGATGAAGAATGTGCGCACCTTCGATACCGCAGGCTTGTCAGGACCGAGCACCCTTGCTCCAAGCCATTGTCTCAGTCTGCCGCCCATCTCTATCGCTGCCGTGTTCACGCGGTCATCGTCTTTGTGCTTCAGGTAGACATATATGAGCCGATAGAAGGGAGGGTAGTGGAACAGTCGTCTCTCTGCCATCAGCTGTGAATAGAATGCCCGCCAGTTGTTTGTCACCACTTGTTCTATGATGGGTTGCTCCACGTCTTTCGTCTGCAGTATCACCAGTCCGCGGTCGCCTTTCCTTCCTGCTCTTCCCGCCACCTGCGACATCATGGTGAAGGCGTGTTCGTATGCCCTGAAGTCGGGCACGTTGAGCATGGAGTCGGCATTCAGTATTCCCACCACACGTACGTGGTCGAAATCGAGTCCCTTGCTCACCATCTGCGTTCCGATGAGAATCTTCGTACGCCCGGCAGAGAAGTCATTTATTATCCTCTCGTATGCGTTGCGGGAACGGGTAGTGTCGAGGTCCATCCTGGCAACGGGCACGTTGGGGAACAGTTCCATTATCTTCTCCTCAATCTTCTCCGTTCCATACCCATAGGGCCTCAGGTCCTCCCCCTCGCAGTTCGGACATTTCTTCGGCACGCTGTAGGTGAAACCGCAGTAGTGACATGTCAGCATGTTCATGTTCTTGTGGAAGGTGAGTGAGACATCGCAGTTTTCGCATTTCGGCACCCATCCGCAGGTGCGGCATTCCACCATCGGTGCAAAACCGCGCCTGTTCTGGAACAGTATCACCTGCTCCCCGTTATCCAATGCCTTTTTCATCGTCTCGAGCAGCAGCGGTGATATCGGACCGTACATCATCTTGCGGCGTTGCATGTCCTTCACGTCCACTACCTTTATCTCCGGCATCTCGATGCCCTTGTATCTCTCGTCGAGTTCCACAAGACCGTATTTGCCGGTCTCGGCGTTATGCCAGCTCTCTGCCGACGGTGTGGCGGAGCCCAACAGCGTTTTCGCTCCATGCTGGTGGGCGAGCATTATCGCCACGCTTCGGGCATGGTAGCGCGGTGCAGGGTCCTGCTGTTTGAAAGACGTTTCATGTTCCTCGTCGATTATCACGAGACCGAGTTTGGAGAACGGCAGCAACACGGCGGAGCGTGCTCCCAGTATCACATCGTAAGGTGAGTCGGAGAGTTGCTTCTTCCATATCTCCACCCTCTCGGCATCACTGTATTTGGAATGGTAGATACCGAGTCTGTCGCCAAACACCTTCTGAAGCCTTTGCCTTATTTGTACCGTCAGGGCGATTTCCGGCAGGAGATAGAGCACCTGCTCGTGGCGCTCCAGTGCCTGTTTGATGAGATGGATGTATATCTCCGTCTTGCCGCTCGACGTCACGCCGCGCAGCAGCACCACGTTCTTTTTCAGGAACTGGAACAGTATGTTGTTGTATGCTTCCTGCTGTGCTGCCGACAGTCGCTTCACGTTGTCGAGCTGAGGCACTCCGCCACAGTTCAGACGTCCCACCTCCTTCTCGTAGGTCACGAGCATCTTCTTGTCCAGCAGTTGCTTCATGACTCCGGCTGTGGCATGCGATTCGTTTATCAGTTCATCTTTCGTCACCTCCACCACCGGTTCGTCGGTGCAGTCGCCCACAATGGTGTCCCAGTGGGAGAGTGTCAGATATGTGTTGAATGTCTTGAGCTGTGCCAGTGCTCTCTTCAGCATGCCGAAAGCGATGTGCAGCGCCTGCTCGTGGCGCAGGTTCTCAGGCAGTGTGACGTAGGTCTCCGTCTTCGGCCTGAACCCGTCCTCTGCCTTCAGTCCGGCAGGCAATGCGGCGTTGAAGACCTCGCCGATGGGAGACATGTAATAATCTGCAATCCAGTTCCACATCCGCAGCTGGTCTTCGGTCACGATAGGCGTCGTGTCGAGCACCCTCGTGATGTCCTTTACCTTGAATTCCGGCTCCTTGTCGTGGATGCGCACCGCCAGTCCCACCATCATCTTCTGCTTGCCGAACGGCACGATAGCCCTTACGCCGCTCTTCACCGCCTCTGTCAACGGCTCCGGGATGGAGTAGGTGAATAGACTGTTGAGGGGCAGCGGCAATATGATGTCAACGTATGTCGTCGGTCTTTCTGTCATAGGATGATATGTGGTTGTGATGCTCTTGGATTGTGGGGATGTCGTTTTCAGTCTTGTTCCTCAAGATACCACTTTGAATATTCCACGTAGTGTTGTGCGAAGCTCTCCGCCTGGTTCGGTCTCGTCTTCTTGATGAACTTTGCCGGTACACCTCCCCAGATTTCATGTTCGCCGATTTTAGTGCCTCCCATAACGAGTGCTCCGGCGGCAACTACTGCTCCTTCGCCCACTTCAGCGTTGTCGAGCACCGTCGCGCCCATGCCTATCAGGGCACCTCGGCGCACTGTGCATGCATGTACTGTGGCATTGTGGCCTATTGACACATCGTCCTCGATTATCGTAGGTCCTGTCTGGTTGGTCACATGTACGCAGGCTCCGTCCTGCACGTTCACTCTGTTGCCGATTGTAATGGGAGCCACATCGCCGCGCACCACGGCATTGAACCATATTGAGCATTCGTCGCCCATCGTCACTTCGCCGACAATTGCGGCGTTCTCACTGAAATAGCAGTCCTTGCCCCATTTCGGAGTGAGACCCTTTATTGATTTTATAAGTGCCATTGATTTTTCTTGTTATGTATATTATTAATCTTCTGCAAATGTACTTCTTTTTTTTGTCATTCAGCAGTTGCAGGATAATTATTCTTTGTCAAGAGCAAAGCTATGGTCATTGAGGCGATAAACGATATAACCTTCGGCAGAGATACTTGTTTGCGATTTGGGTTAAATGAATTGCCCCAAAATACGAAGACAAAAATATATGCCAAAAATCCCCCACGGCGTGGGGAACAGAACCCCCTAATGTGGGGTTTCATTCCCCACGCCGTGGGGGAAAATATTAATCAAATATTATTCATCAAGAAAACGGGCGACATGGAATTGTCTTCCTTGTCGCCCGCATATCTTTTGTGCCGTTATTGTCGGCAGATGAATTAGAGGTTCGGGTTCATCTTTGTCCACTCTGCCACTGGAGGAACGATGCCGAGTTCAACAATCTCGTCGCGCATCTTGCAGAGGTGCTCATAAGACTTGGCAAGAGAAGCCATCTCCTCTTCTGTTCCCTTAGGCTCAACGAAGTGAACGCCAGTCTTGTCGATAGTTGTAGGCATAGCCATCATCACGTTCTTGAATCCGCACTTGTCGCAGTTTACGTAGCATCCTGCAGGCAGTGTGAACTCCTTGCCGCCCATGGCAGCCTCGATCATCTTCACGGCATTGTAAGCTGGGCTCTGGAAAGAGCTGCGGCCGCGGAGCTTGATGATGTTAGAACCACCCTGTACTGTGTGGTGCTTGATTTCCTCCCAACGCTCTGCAGAGAGACCCATCTCTGAGAGAGGCTTGCCGTCAACCTTAACCTGAGAAGCGAATACAGCCATCTGCTCGCCGTGGCCACCGTATGTGTGAGCACCGGTCACCTTGTCCTGCTGAACGCCGAACTCCAGTGCGAGAGCTTGCTGCAGACGAGTAGAGTCGAGGGCAGCGAGAGAAGTCAGCTGGTTTGGCTTCAGACCAGAGTGGATGAGTGCTGTCAGGGCTGTTACGTCAGCAGGGTTGAAGATAACAACCACGTGCTTAACATCAGGACAATATTTCTTGATGTTGTCACCGAACTCAGCGGCGATCTTGCAGTTGCCCTTCAGCAAATCCTCACGTGTCATGCCGTCCTTGCGAGGAGCGCCACCTGAAGAAATGATATATTTAGCACCAGTGAAAGCCTCTGCCGGGTCAACAGTATATGTTACGTTAGCGCCAGGGAATGCACACTGCTGGATTTCGTCGAATACGCCGTGAACACCTGGCTCATAGATATCATAAAGACAAATGTTAGGAGTGAGGCCGAGCATCAAAGCGCTCTGTACCATGTTAGAACCGATCATACCGCCTGCACCGACGATAACAAGTTTTTCGTTAGTTAAAAATTCCATAGTTGTAAATTTATTTTTATGTATATTCGTTGTCTTGTCATTCGCACCGCAAAGTTAGGAAAAAAAACTCGATAAATTGCAACATAATCGTCTTATAATTTGTTATTAATTATGAAAAGATATACCTTTGTAAAGCAGATTTTACAAATGTTAGATTAAGCACTATGATTATGACACAAATGATTCAAGATAGGCTCGCAGCTCTGCGTGAAGTGATGCGTAGAGAGAGCATCGACGCCTTTATCTTTCCAAGCACCGATCCCCACAACGGAGAGTACGTGCCGGCACATTGGGAAGGCAGGAAATGGATAAGCGGTTTTGAGGGCAGCGCCGGAACGGCAGTGGTGACAGTGGACAAGGCTGCGCTATGGACCGACTCCAGATATTTCATAGCGGCTGAGGAACAGCTGCAAGGCACGGAGTTCAAACTGATGAAAGAGCGCGTTGAAGGAACTCCCACCATATCGCAATGGCTCGGAATGTCGCTTGCCCATATCAACGGTGCTGTAGTGGGGCTCGACGGATATGTGAATGCCGCCAACGAGGTGAGAGGACTTGCCGAAGAACTGCGCCGGCAGGGAGGAATCACCATCCGCACCAATTTCGACCCTCTGGACATCATCTGGAAAGACCGTCCGGAAATCCCACTGAACACTGTGGTTCAGCATCCGTTGGAATATGCCGGAGAGACTGCTGAAAGCAAACTTCAGAGAATCAGGACCGCAGTGAAGCGGAGTGGGGCAGAGGCGTTGCTCGTGACCGCCCTCGATGACATCGCATGGACACTGAACCTGCGCGGCTCCGACGTGCATTGCAATCCTGTGGCTGTGGCTTATCTCCTCATCGATGTGGAGAAGACTATATTATATATAAATAAGGTGAAACTTGCGCCATCTGCAGCCGACGCTCTCAAGACAGCCGGAGTGGTGGTGGAGGATTATGGAAATGTAGTCGAGGGACTTCGTCATTTCGATGGCTACAATATCCTGCTCGACCCCAATCAGGTGAACTATGCCCTCTTCTCTGCCGTCAGCGCAAAGAAAGTGGTGGAGGCGGCATCGCCGGTGCCTTATCTGAAGTGTGTGAAGAACGAGGCTGAAATCCGAGGATTCCATAGTGCCATGCTCCGCGACGGCGTGGCAATGGTGAAGTTCCTCCACTGGCTGAAACCCGCCGTTGAGGCTGGCGGACAGACGGAGCTGACAGTGGAGAAGAAACTCACGTCGCTCAGGGCTGAGCAGCCGCTCTTCAAGGGAGTCTCGTTCGACACCATCGCCGCATATCAGGAACATGGAGCCATCGTTCACTACGAGGCTACACCTGAAACGGATGTGGAACTGAAACCGCGCGGTTTCCTCCTGCTCGACAGCGGAGCGCAATATCTCGACGGTACGACAGACATCACCCGCACCATACCTCTCGGTCCTGTGACCGAGGAGCAGAAGAAAGTGTACACCCTTGTGCTAAAAGGTCATATACAACTGGAATTGTGTAAGTTCCCCAACCATGCCAGCGGCACCCAGCTTGATGTACTGGCAAGACAGGCGATGTGGAAAGAAGGACTCAACTATATGCACGGCACGGGCCACGGCGTGGGCAGCTACCTCAATGTACACGAAGGTCCTCATCAGATAAGGATGGAATGGAAACCGGCACCGCTCCAGGCTGGCATGACGGTGACCGACGAGCCGGGACTGTACCTCGCCGGCAAGTTCGGAGTGAGAATTGAGAACACGCTGATAGTCAAAGACTTCATTGAGACGGAATTCGGCAAGTTCCTGCAGTTCGAGTCGCTCACCCTCTGTCCTATCGACCTTGACTGTGCCGATCTCGACATGCTCACGGCAGAAGAGAAACAGTGGCTCAACGACTATCACAAGATGGTATTCGAGAAGCTCTCGCCATTGCTCAACGACGAAGAGAAGGAATGGTTGAAGACTAACACCGCAAGGATATGATGAATATCCGGAAATACAGCGTGCTTGTCGCCTTGATGATGATTGTAACTTGTGGACAGTCGGCGGCAAGCCGCTTTGAAGAGAACGAAAAGCCTGGCGACAAAAGTCTGCCGTCAGACATATTGAGCTACGGCAAAGACGCTCGTGGCAAGGAACTCTATGGACTACGTATGGGCGGAAACGGCGGCACGCTGGCTGCTGTCTTTGGAGAAGACAGCAGCTATGTAGCCATTATTACCTGCGACACGACGAAGAAGGGAAAAACGGGTGATGTGGGACTCCTTAGCGTATACTCGGCCAAAGACAGGAAACAAGCCGCTTGGATAAGGGAAATAAATCCAAAGACCACTTCCTTTTCAATCAATGGTCCGTATATGGTTTCCGTGATGCAGCTTGAAGTGGGGAAGGACAAGGAAATACGCAATTACGTGGAGTTCAGAAAACTTGAAACAGGCGAGGTGGCGTCTTTCCTCCAGATCACTCCGGTCTATGTCAATGACTCCCTGGATATTGTGCTTGGCGTGGGAAATGGTGCCTTTCCGGATTTGTTGGCATACAGGATTTCCGACGGTTCGTTTTTGTGGGAAAGTGACAAATGGGCTTCGCAAGCCCAAAGATGCTATACCCAACTATATGACGACAAGACCCTGTTTGCCGTTGCAGACAACTTATACAAGATAAACCTCGAAACGGGAAAGGTGTACAAGAAGAAAGTCAGAGCATACGACGAAGGCTTAGACGCATCTGCTTTCTTTGCGGGTGGTCTCATCGGTTCTCTTCTTTCGACAGCTTTGTTTGGACCGTCACATTATTATTATCTGTGCTACCCAATGAGAAAGTCGCTGGGCTATCTCGGTTCCAATATCTGTTTTGAGAACGGGAATGTATATATGGCAGACTGTCACAACGTCTATTGTTTTGACATGATGCTGAAGGAAAAATGGAGGACAAAACTTGGCGCTTTGGGAGGCAATATCGTGTTGAAGGCGGATCCGCAGAAACTCTCTGTCTTCAGCAACGGCTACGGAACAGCTGACGACGATAAAAAAGTGAATCTGAGCAAGACGTTCTATATGGAACTTTATTCGCAGAGCGGAAGAAAAATCATGGTGCAGTCCTTTTCCAAAGGCAAAAACTCCGTCCGTGATACATTGGCAAATGGCGAAATGTTGAAGACTTTGCTTTTCTCAAATTCTATTGTCTGGCCGTCGGAGGACATGAGAGACATCCGTACTGTGGAGTATCCGAAGAAGACGTATGGTAAATTCCGGAATTTTATTAAGGGACAGGCGTATCTCGACATAGAGAAAATAAGCCGGTTTGAATGCCTGGACAAAGAGAAAGGGTGTATCGTCGTGAACGACAAGGACAGTGCTTTCGTAATAAAGGATGACGGAAAAGTGGTACGCAGTTATAATGCATCAAACGTTTACACGAAATATCTTGAGCTTGACAACCTGTCGTTTATGAAAAACAGCAACGGGAGAACGCGGTTCTTTATTACTGACAAGGATATCGAGTTGAAGGTAGACCTTGACGATGATGTGATAGATGTGTATAGATTTGCCGATGGAGTAATCGTGGCAAGAAAGAGCGGCTTTGTATTTATAGACGGCGACAAACTTAAAGAATTCGGGAAATAGGCTGCTTTCTATGGGAAACTTGCTGGTTTTTAATGGGAAACTTGGCAACTTTACATGAGAAAGTATGCAACTTTCTTATATTTTGACGTAAAAACTTGCAAGATTTGAAAAATAGAAGTAATTTTGCAGCCGCTTATCAAAGCATCTGATAGATAATTAATTAAGTATAACCAAATAAAACAAAAAAGAAAAAATGATTATTGTACCAGTTAAGGAAGGCGAGAACATCGAGAGAGCCTTGAAGAAGTTCAAGAGAAAATTTGAGAAGACAGGTGTTGTTAAGGAGCTCCGTGCCCGTCAGCAGTTTGACAAGCCATCTGTACTCAAGAGACTCAAGATGGAGCGCGCTATCTATGTTCAGCAGCTGAGAGACGCTGAGGAATAATCTCCTTCAAGAGAGACGTTTTAACAAAGTTTTTTGAACAATTCTTTTGTAACAGGAGGTGTACTTAGGTAGATAATCAAAAGAATATTTAAGGTGCCGGGACTTTACCGTAAGTCGTAGCCCTTGCAAAGATGATACATTCGCACATTGATTCAAGTGCAGATGTATCATCTTTTGTTTTTTATACATAATGACCGGTTGGGGCTTCAAATGGGCACGCTGCTTGCCCAACCGGAGAACGCTGCTTACCCATCATGGGCACGCTGCTTGCCCCTGTTGGGCGGAATTGCAGTCAGACGTCTGTCCAATAAGTTAAAGTTTTAATACCCATATTCCTGTTTTCGTGATTCTGCCAACGCTGGCAATTCCTGTCATCAGAATTCCTTACACCTGACAATTCCTTTCGTCAGCCAACCATCCAGACAATTGCCTGACAATCGGGTGACAGTCAACTGTCTGCTTGTCAGAGTGTTACGGCGAAAAACCAGATGGTCTGACAGTTTTTTGGAAATTCTTGTTTTTTACTAAGAATCAGCTATATGGGCTGCTTTTATTCATATCGACACCCGCTATTACTCATTAAACCCAAATCGGTCATTAGGCCGTTTAATGTATAATTTTAATAACTGCTTGCAGTCTTTTGCTTTTTATAAGGCGTCTTTTGCTCGTTTTTAATTCGCAATAGCCCGCTATTACTCATTAAAAGCCAAACAAAATCCACTCTTCTAAAAAACAAAATCCATGCAAGCCCTAATGACCGATTTGGGTTAAAAGCCAAACAAAATCCATCCTTCTAAAAACAAAATCCAAGCAAGCCCTAACGGTTGATTTGGGTTAAATTGATTCCGCCAACGGGTCGCATAAATGTCCTGGAGGCAGTTTTGTACTAAAAAAGAAGCGGAAAATTTTGTCAATTGAAGAAAAGTGAGTATTTTCGTAGCGGAAAACAATCCACAAGTGACGAATTGATGATGATAAGGCGTTTTTTAGACTATCTGCGTTACGAGCGCAATTTCTCTGAGGAAACGATGCTCGCATACGGTAAAGACCTGACCGAACTCCAAGAGTATTTCAGGAATGTCGACGCCGGACTGTCGTGGAACACCATCGACTCAGACATCATTCGCGGTTGGATGGAGACAATGATAGACAAAGGCAACGTGGCGGCGTCGGTCAACAGAAGACTCAGCGCCGTGAGGTCGTTCTTCAAGTTCGCCCTCTCCCACGGACTCGTGGACAAAGATCCCTCACGGATAATCGAAGGAGTGAAGAAAAACAAGCGCCTTCCGGTGTTCGTTAAAGATTCAGAGATGCAGGAACTGCTCGATGAAACGATGTGGGACATGACGAAATTCATAGACGTATGCGCCAGAACGATAATCATGGTGTTCTATGAAACGGGGATGCGCCTCTCGGAACTGACGTCGCTCGACGACGATGCCGTTGATTTCGTAAACCTTCAGGTAAAGGTGACCGGAAAACGCAGCAAGCAGCGCATAATCCCATTCGGCGAGGAACTTAAAAAGGAGATTCTCTATTATATAAAGGTTAGAGACGAGAATGTAACGCGCCATACCAAAGCTCTGTTCGTGACGAAAAAAGGCATACGGATGGATGACGCAGCCGTAAGATACCGGGTGAAGAAAAACATCTCGCGGGTCTGCACGGCAAAGAAACGCTCTCCCCACGTGCTCCGACACACCTTCGCCACCACGATGCTCAACCATGGCGCCGGACTGGAAAGCGTGCAGAAGCTGCTCGGACATGAGAGTCTGGTCACCACGGAGATCTATACACACACCACATTCGAGAAACTTAAACAAGAGTACAAAGCCGCTCATCCGCGGCGATAACCTTTTTAATATAGGAGAAAGAACTATGGAAATTAAGATTAAATCAATTCACTTCGACGCAACAGACCAGTTGAAGGCATTCATCGAGAAGAAGGTAGAGAAGTTGTCAAAGACTTATGAGGATATCCAGAACACAGAAGTACAGCTGAAAGTCGTGAAGCCTGCAACGGCCATGAACAAGGAGGCAAGCCTTAGTGTTACGGTGCCTGGAAGCAAACTTTTCGTAGAGAAGACATGCGACACTTTTGAGGAGGCAATCGACCAGTGTGTGGACTCTATGAAGGTTCAACTGACCAAATTTAAAGAAAAATCAAGGGAAAATTAAAAAAAAAGCCCAAAAGTTTTGGCGGTTTAAAAATAATGCGTACCTTTGCAGCCGTGTTCAAGACACATCTCTTGCGACAAGCCAATACGGCTGCAAGGTTTTGCCTCTTTAGCTCAGTTGGCCAGAGCACGTGATTTGTAATCTCGGGGTCGTTGGTTCGAATCCGACAAGAGGCTCAAACGCAAGGTGTCTGAAACATGACAAGGGTGGTTACCAGAGTGGCCAAATGGGGCAGACTGTAAATCTGCTGTCTTTCGACTTCGGTGGTTCGAATCCATCACCACCCACTTCAGTAGAGATTTTTGCGGAAATAGCTCAGTTGATAGAGCACTAGCCTTCCAAGCTGGGGGTCGCGGGTTTGAGCCCCGTTTTCCGCTCTCGCTGCTGTAATAGCTCAGTGGTAGAGCACTTCCTTGGTAAGGAAGAGGTCCCGAGTTCAAGTCTCGGTTACAGCTCTACGGCTTTTTTATTTTTTTTAATAGGAAGCACGATTAACACGATAATTCATTATAAATAATAAACTAAAGAAAAGCTATGGCTAAAGAGACATTCGTACGTACCAAACCGCACGTAAACATTGGTACTATTGGTCACGTAGACCACGGTAAGACTACTCTGACAGCTGCCATCTCAAAGGTTCTCAGCGAGAAGGGTTTCGGTTCAGAAGAGATTAAGTCTTTCGATCAGATTGACAACGCTCCTGAGGAAAAAGAGCGTGGTATTACCATCAATACTGCTCACATCGAGTATGAGACAGCTAACCGTCACTATGCACACGTTGACTGTCCGGGACACGCCGACTATGTGAAGAACATGGTTACTGGTGCCGCTCAGATGGATGGTGCTATCATCGTGGTTGCTGCTACTGATGGTCCTATGCCTCAGACACGTGAGCACGTGCTTCTCGCTCGCCAGGTAAACGTTCCACGTCTGGTTGTTTTCCTGAACAAGTGTGATATGGTTGAGGACGAGGAAATGCTCGAGCTCGTTGAGATGGAGATGCGTGAGCTTCTTGATCAGTACGAGTACGATGGCGACAATACTCCTATCGTCCGTGGTTCTGCTCTCGGTGCACTGAACGGTGTTGAAAAGTGGGTAGATAAGGTTATGGAGCTTATGGACGCTGTTGACACATGGATTCCACTGCCTCCACGTGACTTGGATAAGCCATTCTTGATGCCTGTTGAGGACGTATTCTCAATCACTGGTCGTGGTACTGTTGCTACTGGTCGTATCGAGACTGGTCGCGTTAAGGTTGGCGACGAGGTTGAGCTGCTCGGTCTCGGTGAGGACAAGAAGTCAGTTGTAACTGGCGTTGAGATGTTCCGCAAGCTCCTCGAAGAGGGTGAGGCTGGTGACAACGTTGGTCTGCTGCTCCGTGGTATCGACAAGAACGAGATCAAGCGTGGTATGGTTCTCTGCCACCCAGGACAGATCAAGCCTTACAAGAAGTTCCAGGCTCAGATCTACGTTCTGAAGAAAGAGGAAGGTGGACGCCATACTCCATTCGGAAACAAGTATCGTCCTCAGTTCTACCTCCGTACAATGGACTGTACAGGTGAGATCTCTCTTCCAGAGGGAGTTGAGATGGTAATGCCTGGTGACAACGTAACAATCACTGTAGACTTGATCTACGCTGTTGCTCTGAACGTTGGTCTCCGTTTCGCTATCCGTGAGGGTGGTCGTACAGTAGGTGCTGGTCAGATCACAGAGATCATTGATGACTAATCAATAGTCTTCAGATAAATACAAGAGTTCCGTTTGGAATAAAGCGGAACTCTTTTTTACGGGAATAGCTCAGTTGGTAGAGCACTGGTCTCCAAAACCAGGTGTCGGGAGTTCGAGCCTCTCTTCCCGTGCTAATTCAATAATTATGTTCAAAAAGTTTGGAAATTATTGCAAGGTTTGTTACGACGAACTTGCGCATAAAACTACTTGGCCGACGCGGGGTGAGTTGACCCACAATGCTATGGTTGTATTATCTGCTTCCTTGATCATAGCACTTGTAGTCTTCGCAATGGACTCTGTGTTCAGCTTTGTCATGAGTGTGGTTTATCCTAACTAATCGTTTGAGAAAATGGCTGAAACTAAGAGAAACTGGTATGTTCTTCGTGCCGTTAGCGGAAAAGAAGCTAAGGTGAAAGAATACATCGAAGCAGAATTAAAACACAACGAATTGCTTTCTAAGTATGTTTTTCAGGTATTCATACCTACAGAAAAACATGCTACTTTGCGTAATGGTAAGCGTGTCGTGAAAGAGAAAATCGCTCTTCCGGGATATGTTCTTATCGAGGCGGAGTTGAAAGGCGATACCGCTCACACATTGAGGTTCATGCCAAACGTTTTGGGTTTTCTTGGCGGTCTGGATCATCCTACTCCTGTAAAGCAGTCTGATATCAACCGTATGTTCGGAAGTGCCGAGGAGTCTGAGATAGTGGATGAGGTAGCAATCCCATACATTGTCAACGACACCGTGAAGGTGACCGACGGACCATTCAGTGGTTTCACCGGAGTTATCGAAGAGGTAAATACTGAGAAGCACAAGCTGAAGGTTATGGTTAAGATCTTCGGACGTAAGACACCGCTTGAGTTGAGTTTTATGCAAGTAACAAAAGAGTAACTCACTGTTACGGGTGTGTGACTCTTTTATAATAATCAATTTTTAATAAACAAAGAAATGGCTAAAGAAGTTGCTGGATTAATCAAATTACAGATTAAAGGTGGCGCTGCGAATCCTTCACCTCCAGTAGGACCTGCACTTGGTTCTAAGGGTATTAACATTATGGGATTCTGCAAAGAGTTCAACGCCAGGACCCAGGATAAGGCAGGTAAGATTCTTCCTGTTGTTATCACTTACTATACTGACAAGTCATATAGCTTTGAGATAAAGACTCCTCCTGCTGCTGTTCAGCTGCTCGAGGCTGCCAAGGTAAAGAAGGGTTCTTCTGAACCAAACCGTAAGAAGGTTGCTTCTGTAACTTGGGATCAGGTCAAGGCTATCGCAGAAGACAAGATGCCGGATTTGAACTGCTTCACTGTCGAGTCTGCAATGAGACTTGTAGCAGGTACAGCAAGAAGTATGGGTATCACTGTAAATGGGGACTTCCCTGGTAAATAATTTATAACTTCAACTTAAGAAAATGAGTAAACTGACAAAAAATCAAAAATCAGTAGCTGATAAGATTGAAGCAGGGAAAGCATACTCTTTGAAGGAGGCTTCAGAGTTGGTAAAGGAAATTACCACTACCAAGTTCGAGGCTTCTCTTGATATCGATGTGCGTTTGGGCGTTGATCCACGTAAGGCCAACCAGATGGTTCGCGGTGTTGTTACACTGCCTAACGGAACTGGTAAGGTTACACGTGTTCTCTGTCTCTGCACACCTGATGCTGAGGCTGCTGCTAAAGAAGCTGGCGCTGATTATGTTGGTCTTGACGAGTACATCGAAAAGATCAAAGGTGGATGGACTGACATTGATGTTATCATAACAATGCCTTCTTGCATGGGTAAGATCGGTCCTCTTGGCCGTGTGCTTGGTCCTCGCGGACTCATGCCTAACCCTAAGAGCGGTACCGTTACCATGGATGTAGCTAAGGCTGTCAAGGAGGTAAAGGCCGGTAAGATTGACTTCAAGGTTGACAAGTCTGGTATTATTCACACATCAATCGGTAAGATTTCATTCACTCCAGAGCAGATCTATCAGAATGCTAAAGAATTCATAGCTACTGTAATCAAGTTGAAACCGTCTGCTGCTAAGGGTACATATATCAAGAGTATCTATCTTTCTAGTACGATGAGTAAGGGTATCAAGATTGATCCTAAATCAGTTGAATAACTCTAAAAGTTTTGTAAAATGAAAAAGGAAGTAAAAGATACTATAGTTGTTGAACTTGGCGAGAAACTCAAAGAGTTCGCTCACTTCTATCTGGTTGACGTTCACGGACTGGACGCTGCCAAGACAAGCGACTTGCGCCGCAAGTGCTTCAAGAGTGAGATTCAGATGGTTGTTGTGAAGAATAATCTTCTTCGCAAGGCGTTCGAGGCTTCTGAAATCGATTTCGAGCCTCTCTACAGCTGCTTGAAGGGTAGCACAGCTGTTTTGTTCTGTAACACAGCTAATGTTCCTGCTAAGTTGCTGAAGAGCTATGTCAAGGAAGGTATTCCTACACTCAAGGGTGCTTATGCTGAGGAAGGTCTCTTCGTAGGTGCTGACAAACTTGAGGAACTTGCAGCTCTCAAGAGCAAGAACGAGGTTATCGCAGACATTGTTGCTTTGCTTCAGTCTCCTGCAAAGAACGTCGTTTCAGCTCTCCAATCAGGTGCAAACACTATCCACGGTGTGCTTAAGACTTTAGGCGAGCGTCCTGAATAAAAACAATTAAAGTCACTAACATTAACATTAAAAAAACAATAAAAATTTAGAATAAAATGGCAGATATCAAAGCTATTGCTGAAGAATTGGTAAATTTGACAGTTAAGGAAGTAAACGAGTTGGCAACAGTCCTGAAGGACGAGTACGGAATTGAGCCTGCTGCTGCAGCTGTTGCTGTTGCTGCTGGTCCTGCTGCTGGTGGTGCAGCTGAGGCAGAGGAGAAGACTTCTTTCGACGTTGTTCTCGCTGAGGTAGGTGGCGCTAAGCTTCAGGTTGTAAAGGCTGTTAAGGAGGCTTGCGGTCTTGGTCTGAAGGAGGCTAAGGAGCTCGTTGACGGTGCACCTTCTACATTGAAGGAGGGTTTGGCTAAGGCTGAGGCTGAGAACCTGAAGAAGGCTATCGAAGAGGCTGGTGCTAAGGTTGAGCTCAAGTAATTGAGTATTAAAAAATATTTAAGGTTAAGGTTCTTCCAATAGAAGAGTCTTAACCTTTTTGTGTCTTTGCGCTTCTGTTGTTAACCACCGCAGCAGTGGCTCCGGCTCTCCTTTGAGAGTCTTCTATATATTCAATGGTGGCTTATATAACGGTAACAAAAATCTGTAATGGCTTCTAAAATCGTTGATAACAGAGTAAACTTTGCCAGCATCAAGAATCCGATGCCGTATCCGGATTTCCTCGATGTGCAATTAAAGTCTTTTAGAGACTTCCTGCAGTTGGACACTCCGCCTGAGGAACGTGAGAACGACGGTTTGTACAAGGTGTTCTCTGAGAATTTCCCTATAACCGACACTCGTAATAATTTCGTTCTTGAGTTCTTGGATTACTATATCGACCCGCCTCGCTACTCTATTGATGAGTGTCTGGAGCGTGGTCTTACATATAGTGTGCCTTTGAAGGCCAAGATGAAACTAAACTGTACGGACCCTGAGCATGAGGACTTCGGTACTGTTATCGAGGATGTCTTCCTCGGTACGATCCCTTATATGACGAGTAATGGTACTTTCGTGATTAATGGAGCAGAGCGTGTTGTTGTATCTCAGCTGCACCGTTCGCCTGGCGTTTTCTTCAGCCAGGGCGTGCACGCCAACGGTACTGCACTCTATTCTGCCCGTATCATCCCGTTCAAGGGTTCATGGATTGAGTTTGCTACTGACATCAACAACGTTATGTTCGCTTACATCGACCGTAAGAAGAAGTTGCCTGTAACTACTCTTCTGCGTGCCATCGGTTTTGAGTCAGACAAGGACATCCTGCAGATATTCGACCTTGCCGAGGAGGTTAAGGTGAACAAGAAGAATCTGAAGGAGGCCGTTGGCAGAACTCTTGCCGGAACGGTATTGAAGAGCTGGAATGAGGATTTCGTTGACGAGGACACCGGTGAGGTTGTATCAATCGAGCGCAACGAGGTCATCATGGAGCGTGAGACTGTCATCACAAAGGAGAACATGGAGGACATCATCGACAGCGGTGCTTCTACTATCCTTCTCCACAAGGATGCCGAGTCTGCAAACAAGTACTCCATCGTGTTCAACACATTGCAGAAAGACCCGACAAACTCTGAGAAGGACGCCGTGCTCTACATCTACAAGCAGCTGCGTAATGCTGATCCTGCTGATGAGGCAAGTGCAAAGGAGGTTATCCAGAACCTGTTCTTCTCTGACAAGCGTTATGACTTGGGCAAGGTGGGCCGTTACCGCATCAACAAGAAACTGGGTCTTGATACCGACGAGGATGTTCGTATCCTGACCAAAGAAGATATAATCGAGATCATCAAGTATCTCATCCAGCTGGTTAACTCCAATGCTACAGTCGATGATATCGACCACTTGAGCAACCGTCGTGTACGCACCGTCGGCGAGCAGTTGAGCAACCAGTTCTCTATCGGTCTGGCTCGTATGAGCCGCACAATCCGTGAGCGTATGAACGTGCGCGACAATGAGGTGTTCAAGCCTACAGACTTGATCAACACCAAGACAATCTCAAGTGTCATCAACTCATTCTTCGGCACCAACCCATTGTCACAGTTCATGGACCAGACCAACCCGCTTGCTGAGGTAACCAACAAGCGTCGTCTCTCTGCCCTCGGACCTGGCGGTCTGTCAAGAGAGCGTGCCGGATTCGAGGTTCGTGACGTTCACTACACACACTATGGTCGTCTGTGTCCTATCGAGAGTCCTGAGGGTCCTAACATCGGACTTATCTCTTCTCTGTGTGTGTATGCCAAGATAAATGAACTCGGATTCATCGAGACTCCATACCGTAAGGTTGAGAATGGTGTAGTAGACCTGAAGAACGAGGATGTCGTTTACCTTACCGCTGAGGATGAGGAAGACCACGTGATCGGTCAGGGAAATGCTCCGTTGAATGACGACGGTACGTTTATCCGTGAGGTTGTCAAGTGTCGTCAGGATGCCGACTTCCCAGTCGTGCCACCGACAGACGTTGACCTCATGGACGTTTCTCCACAGCAGATCGCTTCTATCGCTGCCGGACTCATCCCATTCTTGGAGCATGACGATGCTCACCGTGCGTTGATGGGATCCAACATGATGCGCCAGGCAGTTCCATTGCTCCACAATGAGGCACCTATCGTAGGTACCGGCGTCGAGAAGCAGGTATGTGTAGACTCACGTACTATGATCACTGCCGAGGGCGAAGGCGTTATCGAATATGTTGACGCTACCACAATCCGTATCCTCTACGACAGAACCGAGGACGAGGAATTCGTAAGCTTCGAGCCGGCGCTCAAGGAATACCGCATACCTAAGTTCCGTCGTACCAACCAGAACATGACCATCGACCTCCGTCCTATCTGCAACAAGGGACAGCGAGTGAAGAAGGGCGATATCCTGACAGAGGGTTATGCTACAGAGGATGGCGAGCTCGCACTCGGTCGCAACCTGCTCGTGGCCTACATGCCATGGAAGGGTTACAACTATGAGGACGCCATCGTGCTCAACGAGCGTATCGTCCGTGACGACGTGCTGACATCTGTTCATGTCGACGAGTTCTCTCTCGACGTGCGTGAGACAAAGCGCGGTACTGAGGAGTTCACAAACGATATTCCTAACGTCAGCGAAGAGGCAACCAAGGACCTCGACGACAACGGTATCATCCGTGTCGGTGCCCGTGTAGAGCCAGGCGATATCCTCATCGGTAAGATTTCTCCAAAGGGAGAGAGCGACCCGTCACCAGAGGAGAAGCTTCTGAGAGCCATCTTCGGCGACAAGGCTGGTGATGTGAAGGATTCTTCATTGAAGGCCAACCCATCATTGAGCGGTGTGGTAATCGACAAGAAGCTGTTCTCTCGTGCTATCAAGACCCGTGCTTCAAAGCAGAAGGACAAGGTTATCCTTGCTAAGATAGACGAGGAGTATGAGGCAAAGATCGACGACCTGAAGGATATCCTCGTTGACAAGCTCCTGACTCTCACCGAGGACAAGGTTTGCCAGGGCATCAAGGACTATTCACGTGCCGAGATCATCACAAAGGGCAGCAAGTTCACCGCTACCCAGCTCATGAACATCAACTATGAGGAAATCCAGTCGAACAACTGGACTGACGATGACCATACAAACGGCTTGATCTCAAAGCTCATCACAAACTTCCTGAAGAAGGCAAAGCTTCTCGATGCAGAGAACAAGCGTCGCAAGTTCGCCATAACCATCGGTGACGAGCTGCCATCGGGCATCCTGCAGATGGCAAAGGTATACATCGCCAAGAAGCGTAAGATCGGTGTCGGCGACAAGTTGGCCGGACGCCACGGTAACAAGGGTATCGTGTCGAAGATCGTTCGCCAGGAGGATATGCCGTTCTTGCCGGACGGACGTCCTGTTGACTTGGTGCTCAACCCATTGGGTGTGCCTTCACGTATGAACCTCGGTCAGATTTTCGAGGCTATCCTCGGTGCTGCCGGAAAGCGTCTCGGCGTGAAGTTCGCTACTCCTATCTTCGACGGTGCCCACCTCGACGACCTCAAGGAGTGGACAGACAAGGCAGGTTTGCCAAACCTCGGTTCTATGCACCTCTATGACGGTGAGACAGGAGAGATGTTCGACCAGCCGGCTACAGTGGGTATCACATACTTCCTCAAGCTCGGCCACATGGTAGAGGACAAGATGCACGCCCGTTCTATCGGTCCGTACTCACTCATCACCCAGCAGCCACTCGGTGGTAAGGCGCAGTTCGGTGGACAGCGTTTTGGAGAGATGGAGGTCTGGGCACTCGAGGCATTCGGTGCAAGTCATGTATTGCAGGAGATTCTGACCATCAAGTCAGACGACGTAGTAGGCCGTTCCAAGGCTTATGAGGCAATCGTCAAGGGCGAGCCTATGCCGACAGCCGGCATCCCAGAGTCTCTCAATGTGTTGCTCCATGAGCTGCGTGGCCTTGGTCTGAGCGTTACCCTCGACTAATATTGCAACTCTTTACTCATACATATATAAACAAGAATTATGGCTTTTAAGAAAGATACAAAGATAAAGAGTAATTTCACGAAGATTACCATCAGCTTAGCATCGCCAGAGGAAATCCTCGAGAATTCATTCGGTGAGGTTACCAAGCCTGAAACCATAAACTACCGTACATACAAACCGGAGCGCGACGGACTCTTCTGCGAGCGCATCTTCGGTCCTACAAAGGATTTCGAGTGTGCCTGCGGAAAGTACAAGCGTATCAGATACAAAGGCATCGTCTGCGACCGATGCGGTGTGGAAGTCACCGAGAAAAAGGTACGTCGTGAGCGTACCGGCCATATCGAGCTTGTAGTTCCAGTGGCCCACATCTGGTATTTCCGCTCATTGCCGAACAAGATCGGCTACCTGCTCGGACTGCCTACCAAGAAGCTCGACTCTGTGGTATACTATGAGAAGTATATCGTTGTGCAGCCAGGTGTGCTGGCTGGCAGAATGGATCCTGAGAAGGAAGAGGAACTCAATGGTTCCCACAAGATGGACCTCCTCACAGAGGACGAGTATCTCGATCTTATGGATCAGATTCCAGAGGACAACGAGTATCTTGATGATTCAGATCCAAACAAGTTCATCGCAAAGATGGGAGCCGAGGCTATCTACGACCTCTTGGCAGGTCTCGACCTCGACTCACTCTCATACGAACTCCGCGACCGCGCCAATACCGATTCATCACAGCAGCGCAAGACAGAGGCTCTGAAGCGTCTGCAGGTGGTAGAGGCATTCCGTGGAAGCAGCAACGTGAACCGTCCTGAGTGGATGATCATGAAGATCATCCCTGTCACTCCACCGGAGCTCCGTCCGTTGGTGCCGCTGGATGGTGGACGTTTCGCCACATCCGACCTCAACGACCTTTATCGTCGTGTCATCATACGTAACAACCGTCTGAAGCGACTCATCGAGATCAAGGCTCCAGAGGTAATCCTCCGCAACGAGAAGCGTATGCTTCAGGAGGCTGTTGACAGCTTGTTCGACAACTCCCGCAAGAGCAGCGCCGTGAAGAGCGAGTCAAACCGTCCGTTGAAGTCACTCTCCGACTCTCTGAAGGGTAAGGCAGGACGTTTCCGTCAGAACCTCCTCGGTAAGCGTGTCGACTATTCAGCACGTTCAGTTATCGTCGTTGGTCCTGAGCTGAAGATGGGCGAGTGCGGTCTTCCTAAGCTGATGGCAGCAGAGCTCTACAAGCCATTCATCATCCGCAAGCTCATCGAGCGCGGCATCGTGAAGACCGTGAAGAGCGCCAAGAAGATCGTTGACCGTCGTGAGCCTGTTATCTGGGATATCCTTGAGAATGTGATGAAGGGTCATCCGGTTCTCCTTAACCGTGCCCCTACGCTTCACCGTCTCGGTATCCAGGCCTTCCAGCCTAAGCTCATCGAGGGTAAGGCAATCCAGCTCCATCCGTTGGCTTGTACTGCGTTCAACGCCGACTTCGACGGTGACCAGATGGCTGTCCACCTCCCATTGAGCAACGAGGCAGTGCTCGAGGCACAGATTCTGATGCTCCAGAGCCACAACATCCTCAACCCTGCCAACGGTGCTCCTATCACGGTGCCGTCACAGGATATGGTGCTTGGTCTTTACTATATCACCAAGATCCGTCCGGGTGCTAAGGGAGAGGGCCTTACATTCTACGGTCCGGAAGAGGCTATCATCGCCCACAACGAAGGCCGTTGTGATCTCCACGCCCAGGTCAAGGTCGTTGTCAAGGACCTTGCCGACAATGGTGGCTACGAGCAGAAACTCGTAGAGACATCAGTAGGTCGTGTAATCGTGAATGGCATCATTCCAGACGAGGTAGGTTATGTAAACAAGGTAATCTCCAAGAAGAGCTTGCGTGATATCATCTCTGATGTTATCAAGGCAGTAGGTTTCGCCCGTGCCTGCGAGTTCCTCGATGGTATCAAGAACCTCGGTTACCGTATGGCATACCTCGCCGGACTTTCCTTCAACCTCGACGACATCATCATCCCAGAGGAGAAGAAAGCACTCGTTGAGCGTGGAAATGACGAAGTACGTCAGATTACTGACAACTATAATATGGGATTCATCACTGACAAGGAGCGTTACAACCAGGTAATCGATGCCTGGACTCACGTCAACAACGAGCTCGGTGATGTATTGATGAAGCAGATGACAGAGGCCGACCAGGGATTCAACGCCGTATACATGATGCTTGACTCTGGAGCCCGTGGTTCTAAAGACCAGATCCGTCAGCTTGCCGGTATGCGTGGACTTATGGCCAAGCCACAGAAGGCTGGTGCTGAGGGTGCACAGATTATCGAGAACCCTATCTTGTCTAACTTCAAGGAGGGAATGAGCGTGTTGGAGTACTTCATCTCTACCCACGGTGCCCGTAAGGGTCTTGCCGATACCGCCATGAAGACTGCCGACGCCGGATATCTGACCCGTCGTCTTGTTGACGTTTCTCACGACGTCATCATCAACGAGGAAGACTGCGGCACATTGCGCGGACTTGTATGCACAGCTCTGAAGAACGGCGACGAGGTTATCTCTACCCTCTATGAGCGCATCCTCGGCCGTGTGTCAGTACACGATATCGTGAATCCTCAGACTGGCGAGCTCATCGTGGCTGCCGGCGACGAGATCACAGAGTCTATCGCCCAGGCTATCGAGGACTCTCCAATCGAGAGCGTCGAGATCCGTTCAGTGCTCACCTGCGAGAGCAAGCACGGCGTCTGCATGAAGTGTTACGGACGTAACCTTGCTACCAGCCGTATGGTTCAGAAGGGTGAGGCAGTAGGAGTCATCGCCGCACAGGCTATCGGTGAGCCAGGTACACAGCTTACCCTCCGTACGTTCCACGCCGGTGGTGTGGCTGCCAACGCAGCCGCCAATGCCACTATCGTAGCAAAGAACGATTCAAAGATTGAATTCGATGAGTTGCGCACGGTGCCATTCGTTGAAAAAACCGACGATGGCAGCGACCGCGAGTGCGAGATGGTAGTGAGCCGTCTGGCTGAAATCCGCTTCATCGATCCACATACAGGCATCACGCTTTCTTCTATGAACGTGCCTTACGGTAGCTCGCTCTACCACAAGGCAGGCGATGTGCTCGCCAAGGGTGAGGTAATCGCCAAGTGGGACCCATTCAACGCCGTCATCGTTACAGAGTATGCCGGTACGCTGAAGTTCCGCGACGTTATCGAGGGCGTTACCTACCATTCAGAGACCGACGATACCACCGGACTCACCGAGACCATCATCACCGAGTCTAAGGACAAGAGCAAGGTGCCAACCTGCGACATCATAGATGAGAACGGCGAGGTGATTGGAACATACAACCTCCCTGTGGGTGGTCACGTTGTGGTGGTAGACGGTCAGAAGGTGGCAACCGGTGTCACTCTCGTCAAGATTCCACGTTCTGTCGGCAAGGCAGGAGATATCACGGGAGGTCTCCCACGAGTAACAGAGCTCTTCGAGGCCCGCAACCCATCCAATCCTGCTGTAGTGTCAGAAATCGACGGTGAGGTTACAATGGGCAAGGTAAAGCGTGGTAACCGTGAGATCATCGTTACATCGAAGACTGGCGAGCAGCGTAAATATCTCGTTTCGCTCTCTAAGCAGATTCTTGTGCAGGAGCACGACGCCGTACGCGCCGGAACACCGCTCTCCGACGGTTCTATCACCCCTGGCGATATCCTCGCCATCAAGGGTCCTACCGCCGTTCAGGAGTACATCGTCAACGAGGTTCAGGACGTTTACCGTCTGCAGGGTGTGAAGATCAACGACAAGCACTTCGAGATCATCGTTCGTCAGATGATGCGTAAGGTTCAGATCAACGATCCGGGCGATACCACGTTCCTCGAGCAGCAGATGGTTGACAAGCTCGACTTCGCTGAGGAGAACGACCGCATCTGGGGCAAGAAGGTTGTAGTGGATGCTGGCGACAGCGACACACTCCAGAAGGGACAGATTATTACAGCCCGTCGTCTGCGCGACGAGAATTCAAGTCTGAAGCGCCGCGACCTCAAGCTCGTTCAGGTGCGTGATGCAGTGGCTGCTACATCTACTCAGATTCTCCAGGGTATCACACGTGCTGCCCTCCAGACCAAGAGCTTCATGTCGGCAGCATCCTTCCAGGAGACCACCAAGGTGCTCAACGAGGCTGCTATCCGCGGTAAGGTAGACCGTCTTGAGGGTATGAAGGAGAACGTTATCTGCGGTCACCTCATCCCTGCCGGTACCGGTCTTCGCGAGTTTGAGAAAATCATCGTTGGTTCTCAGGAGGAGCACGACCGTATGCAGGCAAACCGCAAGAACGTAATCGACTACTCCGACAAGCAGACCATTGAGGAGAACTAATTCTGACTATACATGATTAAGAGAAAGGTGGACCACAGCTTCCGCCATTCTCTTTCTGAAAACAATAAACGCTATGAGGGCTGTCCTGTTGATATGGGACAGCCCTTATTGTGTTTTCGCATGTCATTATTCGTAATTGTATAAAGTGATAGTAGGTTTGCTCCATATCCAGTCTGACGTTAAGGTCAGACTTGGGGCTTAGAAGATTGTTTTATTCGACAATAAAGCGGCATGTAGGGAGATTTCTGATTTCTCCTTCATGCCGCTTTTCCTTGTATGAGATGTTGTTTCAATAATCTGTTTCACTCCTTTCTCGCATATGGTTTAATTCAATAAATATCTTTTACACGAAGTTTATACCCGTTTTTGCATCAAATTTGTGCAGTTTTCTTCAAATTCTGCATTAATCTCGTGCAGATTCCTTTGAAAACTGCATCAATCTCGTGCAGATTCTGAATTCGGGCTTGATTAAATGAAAGTCTTGTGTCTTTTCATTTTTTTGCATTATCTTTGCAAAGACATAGAAAACACAGGAAACCTAAGTTGGAATACAGAAAACATAATATCACATGAATATAGACAGAAGAATACGCAAAAGAGTGAAGACACTCGCCATGAGCCTTGTCCTCACCTTTGCCGTGGCCACGCCGCAGGGCAAGGCGTCAGCACAGGGCATACTACCCAAACCACAGTCGTATGCGCCAGCCAAAGGCACATTCCATACCCGTGGCAGACAAGTGAGAGTGGAGAACAGGGTTGGGGACATCGCCCGCAACATCTATTCCGAGCCATGGATGGCTGCCAACAAGGAAGGCGCCCGCCAGGTGATGATATTCGACAGACTGTCTCCAAAGTCGATAGCCGGACTGACGCTGAAAGATGGGGCAGAAGCCGAAGCCTATCAGTTGCATGTTTCTCCCGACACCATCCTTATCCGAGCCGCCAGTGCCGACGGCTTCCGTCTGGCTTGGGCTACGGTGAGACAGTTGACTACGAAGAAGGGAGTGGCATGCTGCGATGTGGTTGACGCACCGGCATACAAGTGGCGCTCGATGATGCTCGACGTGTCGCGTCATTTCCGTTCCATCGACTTCCTGAAGCGTCAGATCGACGCCATGGCGCGATATAAGTTCAACCGCCTGCATCTGCATCTCACCGATGCCGCCGGATGGCGAATAGAGATAAAGCGATACCCCCGGCTCACCAACCTCGCCGCTTGGCGTCCCTATGCCACATGGCAGGAGTGGACCGACAACGGCGGAAAATACGTGGAGGAGGGCACACCGGGAGCCTACGGCGGGTATTACACCCAGGACCAACTGCGTGAGCTCGTAAGCTATGCCGCCGACCGGGGCATAACGATAGTGCCGGAGATAGAGATGCCGGGACACTCAGAAGAAGTGCTCGCCGCCTATCCCGAACTGTCATGCTCGCATGAGCCATACAAGGATTCCGACCTGTGTCCCGGCAGTGTGGCAACATACGATTTCATGGAGAACGTGCTCCTTGAGGTGATGGACATCTTCCCTTCGGAATATATCCATGTGGGAGGCGACGAGGCGGTGATGAAAGCCTGGGACAACTGTCTGCTCTGCCAGCGCATGATGAAAGAGCTGCATACCGACAAGGCAGGACTGCAGGCACATCTCATCACCCACTTCGGCAATTTCCTCAACGCCCACGGCAGACGCCTTGTGGGATGGGACGAGGTGATAGCCTCCCGTCTCGCCCCCAATACCACTGTGATGGTGTGGCGAGAGACCGACCTGGCACGCAAGGCTATCGAGCACGGCTACGATGTGGTGCTCTCGCCGGGCGACTACTGCTATATCGACAGATATCAGGATGCTCCCATCACCCAGCCTACGGCGATGGGCGGATACCTCACACTCAAGAAGATGTATGACTACGTGCCGGGCGATGACCTCACCGCCGACGAGCGCCGCCATATCACGGGCTTGCAGGCTAACCTGTGGGCAGAATACATACCGTCTGACGAGCAGATGGAGTATATGTTCTGGCCACGTGCGATGGCGATAGCCGAGATAGGATGGAACGGAGCAGAGAAGAAAGACTATGCCGACTTCCACCGTCGTGCTTTGGCAGAGTGTGACACGGTGAGGGCTATGGGAATCCACGCCTTCGACCTTCGTCATGAGATTGGCGAGCGCAAGGAGTCGTTCACTCCCGTGAAGCATAAGGCTCGTGGCTGTCGTGTGACCTACAACACTCCGCTGCATCCCAAATACACTGCCGGTGGCGAACAGGCGCTTGTTGACGGAGTGCGTGGCGGCTGGACCTATGCTGACAAGAGGTGGCAGGGCTTCACAGGCACCGAGGGATGGTGTCTCGACGTGACGATAGACATGGGCGGCATACAGAAGCTGCATGAGGTGTCGGCGGTATTTATGCAGTCGCTCGGTCCGTGGATTTATTATCCTACCAAATATCGGGTGTCTTTGAGCGAAGACGGCAAGACATTCACCCAGGTGTATTCTCAAGACCAGCCGCAGCGCGACCCCTGTCGTGTTGGCTACCGCACTCAGGCATGGCATGGCAGCCGGAATGCACGCTACGTGAGAGTGCAGGGCAGCTGCGACACCGAATTCGGATGGCTCTTCACCGATGAAATCGTGGTGAGATAAAAACAGCCTGATGACCGATTGGGAGTTAAGCACAATCGGTCATCAGGACTTGTATTCTGATATAATTAAGGTGTGGTTGATATGTAGAGCAGACTTTACTTATTATTGTCTTTTCCTCCAGATAATCTCTTTTGCTCGCGCTCAAAATTCTCCAAGAAATGAATCTCTACAGGCGAGAGGGCGTTCTTGGTGCGCTCCTTGAATCTGTCGTATTCCTGGTCGGCTTTCTCTTTGGCGAGTTTGGCGGAGATTTTGCCTGCATGGGTGAGGATGTCTTTTCGGGAGATACGGAGGAAATCATCGAGAATGTTTATCCAATCCTTCATATACATAGGTCGGTGCTCCTCGGCTTGCATTTCGGCGAAGTCAAGATACAGGCTTACGATGCGGTTCAGTGATTTTATCTCTTCGTGGGTGAGATAGTTCTTGGCTATTTCCGCTTCTGGTTTTGTTGGCATAGCTCCAGACCATGTTGTAAGTCCCATAAAGTCTTTCTCAGCATCGGCTCTTTCGTAAATTATTTCCGCCGCAGTATGACCATGAACAGAATAGTGCATCTTGTTTTGTACAGTCTTGAAGAACTTTTGTGTCATTTCCACTCGTGGGTCATAGTCGATACTGAGGGCATAAATCTCCAATACCTTGCGATAGAACACTTTTTCACTGGAGCGGATATCACGTATTCTTGCAAGCAGCTCGTCAAAGTAATTGCCACCTCCAGCTCTCTTCAGCAGGTCATCGTTCATGGCGAAGCCTTTCACTATATACTCCTTCAATACCTTGGTTGCCCATATACGGAACTGAACACCACGGTAGGAATGTACACGATAACCTACGCTGATAATCATGTCGAGGTTGTAAAAAGCCACTTGATGCTTCTGTAGCTTTCCTTCAATAGCACCGTGTTTAGTGGTTGTTGCAAAAAATGCAACAACCTCATTTTCGTCAAGTTCCCCATCCTCCAACACATTCTTTATATGTCGTGAGATAGTGGACTTATTGCGCTGAAACAACTCCGCCATCTGGTCAAGTGATAGCCAGACAGTATCGTTCTGCAGCTTCACCTCTATCTGTGAATCACCGTCAGGAGTTTGATATAATAAAAATTGCCCTTTATCCATTGTTATTCTTTTCTTCTTAGCTTTTCTATCAGGTCATTTACAATTCTTGCTCCATATAGAATATAATGTCGCTTGATGCAAATATATATATATTCTCCGAAAATCCACCATTCTCCACGTTAAATAAAGGGAAATATGGCATACCCCCCGATCACAAGTTCACCAGAAAAGCCAATATCCAACAGGTTTGCAGATAAAAAAATCCTCCATAATCGCTATAAGGATTATGGAGGATAATATTATGTAAATATCTTATGAACAAGATAATTACTTCTTGTTGAGGGCGAGGTCGATAGCTACGGCGATAGCCACTGTAGCACCTACCATCGGGTTGTTACCCATACCCAGGAAGCCCATCATCTCTACGTGGGCAGGAACTGAAGAAGAACCTGCGAACTGAGCGTCAGAGTGCATACGGCCCATGGTGTCGGTCATACCGTAAGAAGCAGGACCAGCAGCCATGTTGTCTGGGTGAAGAGTACGTCCGGTACCACCACCAGAAGCCACTGAGAAGTAAGGCTTGCCGGCAGCGAGACGCTCTTTCTTGTATGTACCAGCTACCGGGTGCTGGAAACGTGTCGGGTTTGTAGAGTTACCGGTGATGGAAACGTCTACATCCTCGCTCCAGTTGATAGCCACACCCTCGCGAACGTCGTTTGCACCGTAGCAGTTCACCTTTGCACGTGGACCGTCAGAGTAAGCGATGCGGTTAACGACCTTCAACTCGCCAGTGTAGTAGTCGAATTCTGTCTGTACGTATGTGAAACCGTTGATACGGCTGATGATCATGGCAGCGTCCTTGCCGAGACCGTTGAGGATAACGCGCAGAGGATTCTTGCGAACCTTGTTTGCCATCTCAGCAATCTTGATGGCACCCTCAGCGGCAGCGAATGACTCGTGGCCGGCGAGGAATGCGAAACACTGTGTCTCCTCGCGGAGCAGACGTGCAGCGAGGTTACCGTGGCCAAGACCAACCTTACGGTCGTCGGCAACAGAACCAGGGATGCAGAATGCCTGCAGACCCACGCCGATAGCCTCTGCACAATCAGCAGCAGTCTTGCAGCCGCGCTTGATGGCGATGGCAGCACCGCAAACGTATGCCCACTTTGCATTCTCGAAGCAGATACGCTGAGTGTCCTCACACATCTGATAAGGATCAACACCTGCAGCCTCGCAAATCTCGTTAGCCTCTTCTACGCTCTTGATACCCTCAGCGTTGAGGGCAGCGAGAACCTGCGCCTCGCGACGCTCCTGACTTTCGTAACTTACTTTTCTAATCATGTCTTTGTTTCTCCTTATTATTCTTTACGTGGATCAATAGCTTTAACAACTCCCTGCTCGGCGGTGGTGCGTCCGTAAGAGCCTGTGAACTTCTTCACTGCCTCGTTGGCGTCCATACCGTTCTTGATGGCCTCCATCATCTTGCCCAGGTGTACATACTCGTAACCGCAAACCTGGTTGTCCTTGTCGAGGAACTGGCGTGTGATATATCCCTCGGTGAGCTCGAGGTAGCGTGTGCCCTTGGCAACAGTACCGTAGAGAGTACCAGTCTGTGAGCGGAGTCCCTTGCCGAGGTCCTCAAGACCGGCACCGATTGTCAGACCACCCTCAGAGAATGCACTCTGTGTGCGTCCGTAAACGATCTGCAGGAAGAGTTCGCGCATGGCAGTGTTGATGGCGTCGCAAACGAGGTCTGTGTTGAGAGCCTCGAGGATTGTCTTGCCTGGCAGGATTTCTGATGCCATGGCAGCAGAGTGGGTCATACCCGTGCAACCGATAGTCTCAACGAGAGCCTCCTGGATAACGCCGTCCTTAACGTTGAGAGACAGCTTGCAGGCGCCCTGCTGAGGAGCACACCAACCCACACCGTGTGTGTAGCCGGAGATGTCTTTGATTTCTTTAGCATAAACCCATTTTCCTTCCTCTGGGATAGGAGCTGGTCCGTGGTTTGGGCCTTTGGCCACAACGCACATGTTCTTTACTTCTGTTGAATAAATCATAATGTTATTATAATATTATAATGTATTGTGTCTCACTAATACCTTCTCGATTATCGATAATGCAGTTTTCGATTTGTCGTTGTTGTCGTTTCCCGATCTGTCGATGATGCCGTCTGCCGGCTTGTAGCTAATACCGTTTCGAGTCTTGTCATGCCGTTTCCGTTTCCGTGGTTGGCAAACATGGCTCGCTCTGGAGCTGCCACGATAACGGTATGGCTCTTTTTACGTGGCAAAATTACAAAGAAAATCTGATATACCCCGTACCCTTATGTAAATATTTTATGTCATTCACACTATTTAGTGAGGTTTGTCAATCCATAGTGCTGACTTTGTCAAGACGGGTTTGCAAAGTGGGCGTTATCGGCTGTAGAAATGAATAATCCCCGTGGCGTCTTTCGATGCCACGGGGATTGTATTGGATGTTAGTTTGGTCTATGTCATTATCTTGCTATGCGTACGCTCTTTGTCTCAGAGCCGTTGCTCATCTGGAGGATGAATACGCCGTGCTTGCCGCTACCGATGTTGTTGTTCATAGCGCCCTTCTCTACGCAGCGTCCCTGCAGGTCGAAGAGAGAGTATGTGGTGAAGCCTTCAGCGTTAGCCTTCACTGTGTCGATAGCGTCAACTTCGCCAACCTTTGTGAAGTCTGAGTAAACAGTGCGCAGGTATGGAGTGTAGTTTACAGTGCCGTCCTCGAGAACCTTGTTGAAGAAATCGAATGAGTAAGCCACGATCTCTGTCGGGTAGTCATAGGCAGCATCGTATGTGTAAACGTCCTTGTGGGCATAGTAGAGTTCGATTGGAGAGCCGTATCCGCATCCCCACTGCTCATCGCCACACTTCACGCCTTTTTCATTGTAGTAGTAAACATACTTGCTCAATGAAATCTCATCTGCGCCTTTCTCTCCGTCGCCGTTCTTATCCCACCAGCTTTCGTCATAGTAGTAGTAAGAACCGTTATCGTCAATTAGCTTGTTTGTCATGACGTCACTGCCAGTTCCGTTGAGGTATGTATAAGTCGCCTCATACTCAGGATACTTCTCACCGTATGTGATTACATAGTCACCGTAGTCCACACCGCGATAATTGAATCTGTATTCAGTAGCGCGGCAATTGCCCATACGGAAGTTGTCGTTTATGTTCACGAACTGGTCGTCACACTCTTGCCATTTCAAGTTATGGAATCTCCTAATCTCGCCCAATACGTTTGCCTGTGCGTCATTGTCCCATATCTGGTCCTCCATCACCACTGATGAAGGATGGCCGGTAGCCTCGTCGTATGTAGGAGTGATACGCTGGTTGATATACTCCTTCTTCATGTCATTGTATCTGTAGTTCACATACAGAGTCACGCGGCCCTTGTCGTCGCGGGTAATCTCTGTGCGGAAGCAGTTCTCTGGAGACATCTTGGTGAGCTGCTTTGTCACGACGCTGTATTCATACATCATGGCACCAGTCTGTAGACCCTTCACCACGTTGTCCCAAGTCTTCTCGATTTTCCAGTCGCCCTTCCATGTCTCTTTGTCGCCGCTGTATTCAAAGAGTACGAGCGTCTCGTTTCCGTCCTCGTCATACTCGTATGTGTAGCGCGAATATTTCTGGTTTGCAACCTCAGCCTTAGGGTCGTAGCTGAGCTTTGTCTTCACGCGGCCCTTCTCGTCGTAGGTGTAAGTGTACTCCTCGGCTGCCTTTTCTGCCCATCCGTCGTCTTTGTCGTTTCTGTAGAAGATCTGCTCCTTAGCAGGGCGCATGATGTCAGAAACCGCCTTCTTGGCTACCGGGCTCTGTGCTGGAGCGTAAACACCTGATACACTCTCAAGTGAGATGCGCTGGTTCTGTACAGGGTTCTGTGCATTTGCAGATTGTGCAGCGAAGATGGCCGCGAACGAAAGTAAAGTAAATATTCTCATAAGCTTAAATTTATTTAGTTGATAATTTAATCAGTTGTTGTATGTTTCTCTCTAACGTTTCCTTTCTTGCAATTTGTACTGTTGTTTTTCATCTTTCCTCATTGCAATTTTGCTTCTTGAATAACGTTCCGCTTGCAAAAGTCGAGATATTTTTTGAGATGTACAAATAAAATCCAAAAAATATTAGATAAAAATTGGCAATATGATTAAAATCTTTCTTTTAAAGTGTCAAATTGATAACCTTTTATTATATGTAAAAACTCCCCATACGGCATGAAGCGCAATATGGGGAGTATCGTGGTGTCTTTTTTTTTGTCAGGATTGCGTTCCGATGATTGCTCCTTAGCCTCTCGGTCCGCAATTATTTATTTCTATACATCTCAGCCTGCTGCTGGATGAGGGCTGCGTCGTTGAAATAGTTTATCTTCATAGCCTCGCGAACCTCGTCGAGAGTCTTTGCTGCCACTTCGCGTGCTGCCTCGCTGCCCTTCTTCAGGATGTTGTAAACCTCAGGGATGTCCTGCTCAAACTCATGGCGGCGCTGGCGGATAGGTTCAAGGCGCTTGTCGAGCACCTTGATGAGGAACTTCTTGCATTTCATGTCGCCCAGACCGCCACGCTGGTAGTGGTCCTTCAGTTCATCGAGATTTTTATACTCTGGCCAGAACTCAGCGAAGTCGTCCTCTGTAGAGAATGCGTCGAGATATGTGAACACGGTGTTGCCCTCCACCTTACCCGGGTCTTCCACGCGCAAGTGGCCCGGATCGGTGTACATTCCCTTCACTTTCTGCTGCATTTCCTTCGATGAATCCGACAAATATATGCAGTTTCCGAGGCTTTTGCTCATCTTCGCCTTACCGTCGGTTCCCGGCAGTCGGCAGCACACCTGATTGGTAGGCAGCATGATTTTCGGTTCCACGAGCACGTCGCCATAGATATAGTTGAAGCGCTTCACTATTTCGCGGGTCTGCTCCAGCATCGGCTCCTGGTCCTCTCCTGCCGGCACGGTGGTAGCCTTGAAAGCCGTGATGTCGGCAGCCTGAGAAATAGGGTATGTGAAGAAGCCTACAGGGATGCTCGTTTCGAAGTTTCTCATCTGAATCTCCGTTTTCACCGTAGGATTTCGCTGCAGGCGCGACACGGTGACGAGGTTCATGAAGTATACCGTCAGTTCGGCGAGCTCCGGAATCATAGACTGTACGAAGAGCGTCACTTTCTCCGGGTCGAGACCTGCAGAGAGATAGTCGAGAGCCACTTCGATGATGTTCTGTCTGACCTTTTCTGGATTGTCAGCATTATCAGTGAGAGCCTGCACATCTGCGATGAAAACGAACATTTTGTCGAAATCACCCTCGTTTTGCAGTTCCACGCGGCGGCGCAGCGATCCCACGTAATGACCTAAGTGTAGGCGTCCCGTCGGACGGTCGCCAGTGAGTATAATCTTTCCCATTTTGTTGTATATTTTGTTGTTTTTATTGTTTATTCCGTATTTCGTTCCTTTGGAACATGGATTCTGCCATGCGGATTCTGTGGCGTTTCCCATTTCCGCCTTCGTTTCAATCTCATGGCAATTCTCCGCTTTGTGCATTGTCTTGGTAGCGCAACAAGGCGAAAAACTACAAAAAATGCCGATTTCATCGGTATTAACCCTTTGATATTGTAAAATTACGTCATATTTTCCAAACTTCCAAACTTTTGTCCTTAAAACAAGGATTTACAGCTTTTAGTACACTGCTCTTTAGTGGTCTTGTTACTGTGTCTCCTGACTTGAAATTGATGACACTATCCCTGACGGAGAGACAGGGAGCAATGATGGTGACTATAGAATTGCTATTTCACTAAAAAATCGTCAAAACTGTCAGATTGTCTGGTTTTTTCATGTAGTGCTTTGATATTCAGGCAGTTGGCTGTCAGACAACTGTCAGGCAATTGTCTGGATGGTTTGCTGATGAGAGGAAGTATCAGATGGCAGGAATTCAGATGGCAGGAATTGCATGTGTTGGCAGAATCCAGAAAACAGGAATATGGATATTACAACATTAACTAATTGGGCAGCCGTCTGGTGCATTTTCTGCCCAAGTGGGGCAAGCAGCGTGCCCAAGTGGGGCAAGCACGTTGCCCCAGTTGGGCAGATTTTGTACTCTCTGACAGGATCATAAACTGCTGTCCATCAACCATAGGCTGGGGATACAACGACATCACGGAATGACAAATGGGTTTATGGTGTTTTATCTGTAACCCATACGCTCTTGGTTACAACCTAACATTCCCAAAGGGAAGTAACAGATTACTCTGCCTCTGACTTCAGCCCCCTCTCGTTCTCCCCCGAAGGGGAGATGCAGGTTACTCCGTTTCTGTCATAGACTGGTGGTGCAGGTTACTCCGTTTCAGCCATAGACTGGTGATGCAGTTTACTCCGTTTCTGTCATAGACTGGTGGTGCAGTTTATCCCGTTTCTGCCATTGACTGGTGATGCAGTTTATCCCGTTTCAGCCATAGACTGGTGATGCAGGTTACTCCGTTTCTGTCATAGACTGGTGATGCAGTTTATCCCGTTTCTACCATAGACTGGTGGCGCGGTTTACTTCGAATACTGATGACCATTGGTGGTCAAGTTGCAAAATTATGGATAACCCACTGGTAAACAGGCAGTCAAGAGTAACCAGTCCCTCCCCTACGGGGGAGGATAGGTGGGGGCTGATGGCAATATGCAGAGTAACTTGTCCTTTCCCATTATGAAGGTCAGGATGGCCCTAATGACCGATTGGGGTTAAAACAACATAAAACGGTATGATATTTCGATGATACATCAATGATACTTTTCTGTAAAGAGTTCGGAAAAGAATCATTGGCGTTACTCGTTGGCTTGCAGGATTTTAGCCGTTCTGAGAGACCGTAAAATGATACTATGATACTTTTTCCCATAAAAATACATTCTTATGTTTATATTTTGTGCTTGATTATCGTTACCCCCCCCCATCGGTCATTAGGCCGTTTAATATATAATTCAAATAACTGCTTGCAGTCTTTTGATTTTCATAAGGCGTCTTTCGTCTGTTTTTAATTCGCAATAGCCCGCTATTACTCATTAAAAGCCAAACAAAATCCATCCTTCTAAAAAACAAAATCCAAGCAAGCCCTAACGACCGATTTGGGTTAAAAGACAATCATATTTCGACTTTCTAAAAGCAAGCCATAGTAGTTGATTGTGATCTAAGAATTGGCGGTTTCATCGGAAAAAACTTTTATTTTCCAACAGTTTTTCAATCATGTGATTTTAGTTTGTATGTTTCGAAGCCATACCTGGCAAGAGGTCCTGACTTATCAGAGCTGTAGCAATGGTCAAGACAAGTTATGGTTTTTTCGTCTGGCTGCCATCCACTTCTTGCATGATATTCTTCTGGTTTCTTATTATGATCAGGGTAATGTGATTTATCTACTTACTTTTTTCTTTCTTTTGTCCGTTTTCTATGTTATTGTCAATCTTTTTCCAATTCCGAATGTATACAGTCAATTTGTAAGTGACACTTTGTTATTTCTTTGTGATAAAATATCCAATATTTGTTCAATCCTCTTTCTTTCAATATGTAGCTTTGGTTTTGCTATCCCTGTGTATCATTTAAGCAGAACAGAGTGTTTTCTTACAATCTGTAGCAAAACGGCAATTTTGCATTTACATTGTCTTATATATAATGTAGTAGAGACATTGTGCACTAAAAAAAGCGTATATTTTTTTGCGATTTTTTCAAAAAGCACAAAAAAAAGTGATATATTGTTTTGTGAAAATAAAATAAAGCAATATATTTGCAAGCGTAATAACAAAACAAGGAACATAGTAATAATTTAATTAAAGGAAACATACGATACTACTGACGAAAGCATATAAAAAGGACAAGAAATCGTGAAATCAACTTTTGTGGGAGCGTCAACGATAATGACAGATTCTCCCGTTAGAGACAACTATTAACTGGCACCACAAGCCGTTACATTATTCATCAATCTCTATAGTCATAACGACTACAAATGATAGGTTCATAGTTTTTAAGGTCGAAAGTCAATTGCTAACCCAATCCAGACATTTCATCCAAAGTCTTTCAAAAATGCATCTTGACGTAGAAAAGCCGGTCAAGTGAGGTTATATGGTCTTTTACATTCCATTCCTCCACGACGCGAAACTGCGAACAGGTCATGACAGTCAGTATGAAAAGAGAAAAAACAGACATAATATATAATATTTCCAAGTACATTTTTAGCAGAAATGAATAAATTATATTGAAGGTAATGATTAAATAACATGTAGTATTTGTTCGGACGCGAACAAGAAAACCTTAGGCAAGGCATTGTGTGTCCTGTCTAAGGTTTTTTAATTTTTATATGCTTGTTATGATTGTCATTGTTACTATTTCTCTCTGACTGATTTTAATCCGTAACTTTATTGGCGGTGGTCATGCAAAATCTTCCATTTTGTATCTTTTGCATTACAAATTAATGCGACAAATTGTATTTTAATAGATTGCCTGCCGTATTTTCGCATAAAATGTTAGCAAAAAGTGAGTTTTTTTATTACTTTTGCCGATGAAACGACACGATGATACAAGAAGTCAGTTGTCGGCAGAAAGGAACAACCAGTATGGTGATTGATTCACAAATATTATTCCCACTATATACAAATATGTGTTTAATGAAATAGATATAACAATAATAATCCCAAAAAGCAAAGCCAATGAAAAAGTTTAAATCTTTAATGCTGTTAGCGGCAATGTTTGCTACTTCTGTAAGCGTCAGCGCACAGAAAGTATTGCTCGACGAGGGTTTTGAGACCGACTATGTGAGAGCTTCGGAAGAAGACACTCCATTCTCGCGTCCTGTAGCCAGCGGCCAAGGGTGGACAACGGTAGACACCTACGCCGGCGAGACCCCCCAGTTTAAATGGACCAACTATTATTCTGAAAAAGGTACGATATCCGGTAAACACGTGGCATATTGCGACGGACAGATGTTTTCGGGTGCCGACGGCGCCGGACCGAGAGAGGAAATCCTGCTCACACCTGAGCTCGACCTCGACGACACCTATCAGCTGAGCTTCGACTGGAAGACCTCGCAGGTGGCATTCAGTGCCGAGTCCCTGTACGACCTGCAGGTGCGCATCGTGAAAAACGGTGACCTCGCCAATGCCGAGACGATATTCTCCATCCAGAATCCAGAAGACCTGAAAGAGAGCGGAGTGACCAACTTCGTGGGTTGGCAGACACAGTCAAGCAAGCTCGACCTCAGCGAATGGAAGGGCCAGAAGGTGAAGATCGCCTTTGTGTACAAGATGCTCACCACCAATTCAAACTCCATGGCATTGGACAACGTGCTCGTGAAGCAGTTCACTCCAGCCACTACACCAGTGGGCAAGCTCAACCTCACGAGCTATGACTACGGCAAGATGTATCTCGGAGAGAAATTCTATACCAAGCAGTTCACCCTCACCAACGTGGGCAAGAAGGGTCTGCAGATAACAGGCGTCGACATGCCTGACTGCGTTAAGATGACACTCGACCCTACCACAGTGAACCTCGACAAGAACGAGGCGGTCAACTTCCAGCTGTCGTATACCGCTTCGCTTGCCAGTCCATCGTCAGCCGACGTGGTGCTCCATACCAATGGCGGCGACCTCACCATCACCCTGAAGGCAACCAAGGAAATGCTGCCCGACGGTATGACAGAGGAAACCTTCGAGGCATATTTCCCACCGGCAGGATGGAAGAACTCAGGATGGTCGGCAACATCTACAGCCCTTGAGGGCGACCGCTCGGCAGTGGCAAGCGTAGACATGCAGGACAACTACATCACTACGCCACGTCTCGACCTCACCAATGGCGGCAAGGTGATATTCGAATACTACAACGACTTCACCAGCGAAGACGGTACTACATACCAGAGCAACGACATCAAGGTGGAACTCTCTACCGACGGCGGAAAGACATGGACCGAGAAATGGATATTCCCATACCAAGATGTCAGCAAGAGCAACGTGAAGGTGACACAGACCGTTGACCTCGGCACAGGAACAGACAACTCATACGTGCGCTGGGTGAACACCGGCGTGACATCAAACGACGGCGACGTGCCGGAGTGCAGCAACTTCTATCTCGACCGTATCCTCCTTCCTGCACTCTACGGACAGGACAGCGTGCCAGACACCTGCAAGGTGGTGACACCTAAGGACAAGGCAACAGACATCTATCCTAAGGACATCAAGCTCGAATGGACACCGGCATTGTTCGCCGAGGGCTACAACCTCTACGTGGGAACAGCAGAAGGCGTTTACAACGTGATCGACGGACAGAACGTGGGCAACGTGCTCACCTATACACTCCCAACAGCCGACTATGAGACTACATACTACTGGAAGGTAGTGGCATACAACGCTGCAGGCCAGGCAACGAAATCTCCGGAATGGCGCTTCACCACACAGAAAGACGCTTCGGTTGCCGACTATCCATATACCGAGGACTTCAGTGGCGACAATCTGCCGACAGGCTGGACCACAGAAGGCGAGTCGCAGTATAACCGCGAATGGAGCGTCAATACAGTATCAGGCAATCCAATGCCATGCCTCTATGCTACATGGCTCAATAGCGGCGAGCATATCTCAGTGTCTACACAGGAGTTCAAGCTCCCTGCCAACAAGACCATGGCAATATCATTTGACTGGGGCGACCGTCATCCTACAGACCTCGTGGCAGATGCGAGCGGCATTGAAAAGAAAGTTAACATAGAGCCTAACAACGGTGTTGAGAAGTTGACCTTCGAAATCTATGCCGACGGTGAATGGAAAGAACTCTCTTACATGTCAACAGACTGGGCGAAGGAGAAGATCTACTGGATCAGAGAGTCGTTCGACCTCGCAGAATACGCAGGCAAGACAGTGAAGTTCCGCTGGACACACTACAGCTACAGCGGCAAGGATACAGGCGGAGCTCTCGACAACGTGGTATTGGAAGAGAAAGAAGGCGACAAGGCAATCTTCAACAAGAGCGGATGGAACGCAGGCAAGGTGAACTACAACATGGCAACCAATTCCGGCGACATCTTCACACTCATCAACAAGGGAGCCAATACGCTGAAGGTCAAGAGCGCAACGTTCGCAACCGGCAACTTCGAGACATCCATCAAGGCAGGCGACGAGATAGCAGCCGGTGAGGGACAGAAGTTCAACGTTCAGTTCAATGCCAAGGATGCCGTTTCTACAGTAAGCGACAACCTCACAGTGACATTCGAGAGCGGCTACACCCTTTCGCTCCCTGTTGAGGGAACAGCGTTGGCAAGCAACGTTTACTACTATTCATTCGAGGACAACGACCTCGACCACAACTGGAAGAAAGACTTCACAATGATTGACGTGGACAGAGCTGCAACATCACGCTTCACATACTACGGCACAGAATGTCCGGAGAGCGGTGGCGTCTTCGCTTTCACCATCGTCTACGAGCGTCCTAACCACAACGGCATCGCTCCAATATCAGGCGACGCAGTGCTCATGGCTGGAACACCGTTGTCGGAGAACATCACGGGCGACAACTGGATTATCAGTCAGAAGCTCAAGGCTGGAGAAGGCGCACAGTTCGACTTCTGGGCACGCAACCTGGAGAGTCTGCAGAGCGTGTTGCCATCAGCAAAGCATAAGGTGGCAGTGCTCGTCAGCGAGACAGGCAACAGCAGCACCGACCAGTTCACAGAGGTATTGCCGCTTGAGGAGATTCCGTTCCTCGACCGTGCAGACTGGAAACACTACGTCATCGACCTCTCTGCATACGCAGGCAAGGACATCTACGTGGCAGTGCGCGACTACAACGCGACATTTGCTCTCCAGGCATTCTACGACGACTTCACGTTCACCAACTTCGTGCCGGCAGAAGGCAGCAACATCCAGGGCATCAGTGCTGAAGACGCACAGAACGCTGCAGTCACAGTATACTCTCTGAACGGATCGCAGCTCGCCAAGGGAACCGGAATGCAGACACTCGACCAGCTCGAGAACGGCATCTATGTCGTAAGGATGCATACCGCCGACGGCGTGAAGACCATGAAGGTAACTGTTAAATAAATTCTTTGAAAATTAGTATTGGTAATGGGTAACAGTCCCGCCCCAGCAGGCGGGACACCCCGTTACCTTTTTTTATTTTCCCGCATTTTTTGCCGCAGCCGCAGTTAGCTATGGTATAGGCAGATAATCAGGAAACAATATAAACGAAAAACAACGCGATATGAGAAAAGATATCCTACTCCTTACGTTTCTCTTCGTCCTCTTCGGCAGTATCCTCCCGGCATCCGCACAGAAGAAGGACAAGACGCTGAACATCACCGTTGTCGCCACTACAGGCGAGAATCTCAGCGGACAGCCGGTCAGCGTGAAGCAGACCGACTACGACGTAGCATATTCAAACGTCACCCTCAATGCCGAGGGCAAGGCCACACTGAAGGCATACGCCGGAAACCACACCGTTGCCGTGACACGCGACGGGTATGAACCGGCAACAACATCATTCAACATCGCCGACGGTGAAACCGAGAAAAACGTGTCGCTCACATTGGTGGAGAAGACACGCAAGCCGTTCGCCTTCAACGCCAAGCTCAATGTAGACCCGTTCACAGGCAAGAACAGCGTGGCGCTGACATGGAACACCGAAGCACCGGCATTCTTCGATGATTTCGAGAGCTATGATCCATTCACCATTACCTTCGGCGACTGGACCGGTATCGACGGCGACCATCTCATGGCGGCACCGCTCACCGGCGACTATCCCAACCGAGGCGTGATGCAGTATGCACAGATCATCAATCCCCTCACCGTAGACCCTATATGGTGGTATTCCTACCCGGTGCTCCGTCCTTATGACGGCAAACAGTATGTAGGTTTCGTGCGCACCGCAAACGGTGAAGCCAACGACGACTGGCTCATATCGCCCGAAATCACCGTGGGCACCGACAATATCCTCAGTTTCTATGCCAAGGCAGCCGACAAGTATAACGAGGAATTCTTTGTATATATCACCACCAAGACAGACAGTCCGGTGCAGTCAGATTTCACCCTCCTCACCAAAGGCAATGCCGAGAGCGTGGACTACAAGTCATGGCACGAGATGCAGTACGACCTCTCGCAGTATGCCGGCAAGAAAGTGAAGATAGCCATACGCTATGTAGGTGAGGCGAATTCCACTACGGGAGCCTTCATGCTGATGGTAGACAATTTCTATGTGGGTCAGCCGGATTATACAGCCCAGCCGGCGGCGGCAAAGCAGCTCGCAGCCAAGGCGCACAGAGTGGCATCCGATATGGCGGCATTCTCGCCGGCCAACCCCAACGAGCGTTTCGAGGTGTATATGGACGATGCACTGGTTGCCACCACTGATGGATATACATATAATATAGATGATGTGGCAGCCGGCACCCACACCTTCGGAGTGAAGGCGAAATATCTCATGACAGAGAGTGAGATGGTGACCACGACGATAGACGTGAACCACGACGGATATGCGGCAGCAGACTTCACCGTATCTTCAAACAGCAAGCTCACTGCCGACGGACAGAAGCTGAACATGCTCTCAACAGCCAGCGGCGAGATATATACCGCTGTCGTTGCCGGCGGCAAGGCATCGTTCAAGGCACTCGCTAAAGGGCAGTATCTCATGAATATCGGAGGCGGCGCCTTCAAGGGGCAGTCGGTAAACATCGACCTGACAGCCGATGCACAGTATGACCTGACGCTCGAAGACAATGTAATCACGCCATACAACATCACCGCCGACCTCACCACCGCCGACGACGGTACGCAGACGGCTCAGCTGAAATGGAACCAGGACCTCGGTTTCACCGACAGTTTTGAGGATTACGACGACTTCGCAACAGGAGAGTTCGGAGGATGGAAGGCAATAGACAACGACAAGATGCCGGTTTATCCGATCAGTCTTGCCGGCTATATCATCAGCTTCCCGGGTTCAGGCACTCAGTCAAGCCCTACGGCAATACCTCCTATGGTGTTCAATCCAGCCAAGACCGAACCGGCGATGGTACCTACAGACAAGGCGATGTATGCCCCCACCGGCGACAAATATGTCATCTTCTTCTCCCCACAGTCAAGTCAGGCAGACAAATGGCTCATCTCGCCGGAGCTGACAATCTACGACGGTTATGAACTGCAGGTTACGGCTAAGAGCTATGCCGATACCTATCCGGAGACACTGGAGTTTGCCGTTTCAGAGGGCAGCGATGACCCTACAGACTTTGTGAAGATCAGCACTGCAGCCAAGATGCCGTCCGACCAGTGGTCGGTATTCACCACTCCGCTCACAGACTATGTAGGCAAGAAAGTGCGCATCGGCATACATTATATCTCATACGACACCTTCTTTGCCCAGCTCGACGACTTCAAGGTAGGTCCGGCAGCAGGCAGCGCCTCGTCGGTGGACTATGGCAACGTGGTCAACTACAACGTATATCTCGACTCAGAGAAGGTGGGCGAGCCGACCACGCCGGAGTTCACGCTCCGCGGAATCACGGCAGGCACACACACTGTGGCCATAGAAGCAGTGTATCAGGGTGCGGTGTCGGAAAAGGGTTATTACAACATAGAAGTCAGCTCCATCGGCACCATCACCTCCGTTGAGGCAATACCAGCCGATGCCGAAGTGTATAGTCTCTCAGGCCAGCGCATCGCCACATCTATATCATCATTGCCTAAAGGCGTGTATGTGGTGAAGAGCGGAGAGAAGGTCATGAAGGTGCGCTTCTGACAATTGTTTCACATTATATTTGTAAAGTCATGAAAAGAATAGCGATATTATCAGCGATGCTGCTGCAGATGTCACTTTGCGGAGCACAGGAAATAACTTTGGGTTCCATGCGAACCCTGCGGAACATCAGCATACCCACAGTAAGAGAGTTGCCGGCCGACGGTGACGGCCAGCGTCCGCAGCGTGTCCTGTCGGCAACGGAGCGTACGCTCGGCTACGTCAAAGGCGACAGCATCACCACAAGAGGCGTGTATGTGGGCAAGGCAGGCACGTTCAAGGTGGGTGCCATAATAACCCCTGCCACTCTGTCTGATTATGCCGGCTGCAAGATAGTCGGAATGCGTTTCGCCCTCAGCCAGTCGATAGGCAAGTCATCGGCATTCCTATATAATATAGTAGACAGCAAGGCGTCGGAGCTCGTCAGCAGTACCGTTCGCCGCACTGCAGAAGGATGGAACGAGGTGCGTTTCAACACCGCCCAGGAGTATACCATCACCGGCAGCGAGCAGCTGCTCTTCGGCTTTGCCTACAACGAGACGGAGGATATGGTGGCAGACAAAGCGGGAGCCCTCTGTTTCGACGTCTCGTCGGCAGTCAACGATAACGCTTCTCTGATAGAGAAAGAAGGGGCTTTCTATAACATCGACGGACTCGGCAACCTGTGTGTGCAGCTCATATTGGATGTCAGCAATCTGCCGGCAAAGGCAGTGCAGCTGCAGAATCTGATGACCGGCAACAAGTATCACAAGCCGGGTGAACAGATTGACGGTTTTGTGATGTTCAGCAACACGGGTCTTGAGGCAATCAATTCCGTGCGCATCGGCTATAGCATCGACAATGAAGAGCCGCAGTATATCGACCATACCGAGGCAGTCGCCTCCGGTGCTACGGGCAGTGTGGAACAGGTGTTCGCCCTTCCGCAAAACCTCTCGTCGGGCGACCATAAGATAAAGTTCTTCGTAGACAAGATTGACGGTGAGACTCCGGCAGAAGATGCGGCGTCGATGATATACAACGACATTGTTGTCTACACCCAGTCGCTGCCGCGTCAGAAGCATTATGTGGAGCAGTATAACAGTCAGCAGAGCTATCAGTCAGCCCTCGTCAATGAGGACATGAGCGGCGAGAACTCCAAAGACAACATCTGTCTCGTTAATATCTACCGTGAGAACGAGCCGTTGAATGATCCGTCCTCAGACTATCTCTTCGGCCTATATGCCTACACCTATCCGTGCTTCACTGTAGACCGCTTCTATTTCATGGCAGAGCCATACGTCGCCTTCGACGTGAACGACTACATCATGATAATGCCCGACATCGCGGCACAGTCGGTGGAGATGCTCGCTGCCGAGGCCGACAAGAATCCTTCGTTTGCAAGCATCGACCTGAAGCCGACATTCGATGATGCCAGCCGCAAGCTCACTGTCACAGTGTCGGGAAACGTGGTAGACGAATATCCTTCAGTGCTTGGCAACCTCGGCATAACGCTGATGCTCACCGAAGACAATGTGAAGTCCACTCAGCAGGTGCTGAACGGCAACACAGTGGTGACAGACAACAACTATATCCACAATCAAGTGTTCCGTACGTATCTCACCTCTTCTGTAGGCGACAAGGTGAACATCGTGGACGGCAAGTATGAGACCACCTATAACTTCACGTTGCCAGAGAATTGGAAAGCTGACGATATGCGCGTGGTGGCACTTGCCACAAGGTATTTCGATACCGTGGACGACAGTAATTTACTTGAAGCCGACGTAACCAATGCCATGAGCACCACGCTTAACGGTAAGGTGAATGCCATTGAGAGCGTTGAGGCGTCAGCCGCGGACAATGCTTCCGGCGGTGTCTATACCATTGATGGCATGAAAGTAGGGGACGGTAAACTCCCGAGCGGAATATTTGTCGTCAGAAAAGATGGCAAAACTCATAAAGTTGTGATAAAATAACGTCGATATTTTATATTTGTCTGACTTTGTGTTGCGTATATGGTTTAAAAACTATAAATTTGCAACTGGGAACGTATAAACTACAACTAATTAATATATTTCGCTTATGAAACACTTGAATTATTTATTGTCGTTTCTCATGGCATTGCTGTGGGGGACCGGTGTGGCGAATGCTGACGTAGTGCAAAACTACACGATGGATTTCAACACGTCTATTGATGTGACCGACCATGAGTTCAAGGCGGCTTCAGGTTGGGGCCATATTGCCGAGAGCTATTACGACAATGAGGAATGGGAAACCTATTGGGTTACATACACCTATTCTACTACTGCGGGCGTTGGCGGTACCGGTGCTCTGAAAGTTGGAGACCAGACTATCGGTTCATGGTCAAACTCGCAGGCCGTGAATGACTTGCTTGTTACTCCTGCCGTGACAGGAACTTCGAGCATCTATGTGAAAAAAGTCTATAGCAGTGGCAGCATCTCCTTCTACAAGGTGACCAAGGATGCCACTACAGGCAAATTCGTGCAAGGCGACAAGATGAGCGTCACCATCCCAACGCTCTCCACTTCGGAGTATGTCAAGGTAGACATCCCTGCCGTTGAGGGCCAGTATATCGGAATACGCGCTTCTCAAGTATATCTCGACGACTTTGCAGCCGAGCAGGTGGACAAGGAGTTGGCCCGTTCGCTGAAGATCACCAGTGTGACGAAGGCTTCGAACACAGGCTATAGCATCGATTGCGACCCTACCGGACATTTCACCATCGAGCTTAAGGCTACCGTCACCAACAACGGTGACGTGACGCTGAATCCTGGCGACGAGAACTACAGCCTCTCTGTTGTAGCAGTGAAAGACAACGGCATTCTCGGAACTACAGACATCGACCAGACACTTGCTCCTGGCGAGTCAGCAGAGTTCACCGTTTCCGGTACTGCCGATTATGCCACATACAGCGGCTATCTCGGATATACCGTGAAGGAAAACGTGTCAAATACTGTAAGCACAAACAGACAGTGGTATGAGGCTGTGCCATACGCTCCCGTCATGGAGCTGCGCACAAGCGACGGCGACAAGGTGGCGACGACAGACAACTTTGCCTACGGCATGGTGCAGGCTGCCACCTCTAAGATGTTCACAATCAAGAGCACAGGAGCAGCACCGCTCGTAGTCACGGGAGTGACGGTTCCAGACGGATTCACTACCGACCTGCAGTTGCCTCTCACTATCGCGCCTCACGAAATGGCGACCTTCAATCTCACTCTCACCGCAGCCACTACAGGAGTGTTCAGCGGCAACGTGACACTGTCGGCTACCGGACTCGACGATTTCTCTTTCGGAGTGTCAGGAACAGTGCTCGACCCGTCTAAGTTCTTTGTAGACTTCGAGAACCAGGAACTCCCTGCCGGTTCATACGCCGAGGGCTCATGGAAGATAGCACAGCGCAACTATTCTTCTGAAGACAACGTATACTTCCTGAGCAACGGCACTCAGAACTCTGAGGATAAGTTCGTCACTCCTCTGCTCCGTGTGGCAGAGGGAGAAAAGATGACCGTTGATGTGGCACGTACATACTTCAACACCTCCGGCGACGGCGTTTATCTGAAGGTTTATTACTCTACAGACCGCCGCAACTGGACTCTCTCCAAGAATATCAGCAGTACGGAGATGAGCGGAACACGTGCCGTGTCTTACACATATACATTCGGTGAGCTCTCAACCTTCGTAATCGACAATATCCCTGCCGGTGACTACTATATCGGTTTCGCTGCCGGCTATAGCTGTATCGACAACATCTACGGATTCCAGAAACTCGACGTTGCCCACGACCTCGTGTTGAAGGAGCAGAAGATTCCTGCCAAGGGAATGGTGAACAACACTTATACAGCCAGCATTACATTGGATAATCTCAACGCTCTGGCAGAGGCTGCCGACTCTTATGAGGTTGCCCTCTATGTCAACGGCGAGAAGGTCAGCGAGGCTGTTGAGAAACCTGAGATTGCCGTAGCAGGCACAGCTACTTTCGAATTCTCCATGACTCCTCATGAGGTGGGTACATTCCCAGTATACATTGAGTTCAAGAGCCTTGCCGACGGATTTACCTTGAAGTCCGACGCAGTCGACGTTACTGTCAGCGAGGAAACGGCAAGCAAGGACATCGTGGTAGGTGAGGCTTTGAAGCAGGACTACAACGTACCGTTCTATTTCTTCAATGCCGACAACGTGCTTGGTGCCGACACCGACATCCTCTACCCGGCAGACATGCTGAAGAACTTCGGTCTCTCTGCAGGACAGAAGATCTGTTCTGTCACATACACCGGAACACCGCTGACTAACAAGGATTACAAGACCCTCAACGCTTATGCTTGTGTGGGAGCAGTTGATGAGGCTACATACACACCGAGCGAGAATGAAGACGGAATGCAGAAGACGGAATTCTTCAAGGATGCCGCTTTCTCATTCAAGACCGACGAACCGTTCATCACAAAGATAGAACTTGAAGAGCCTATCGTCTGGGACGGTGTGCAGGCAATCCGCGTGCGTACCCATGCTCAGAGCAACACCTACGTAAAGGTGAACTACGACTTGGACACAAACTATAAGACAGCTTACTACAAGAGAACTTCATCTTCTTCGTTCTCCAACTGCGAGACCCCTGTTGCAGTGTTCGGTGTCACTGCCGATCCTGTCACGGTATCCGGTAAGGTGACATGCGGAGAGGAACCTGTTGCCAACGCCACTGTGAAGCTCACCAGCGGTGAGGTCTATTACACCGCCGTTACCGCCGAGGACGGTACATATACAATGAGCATATTCCAGAGCGACAAGCAGTATGTGTTGACGGCCACTGCCGAGGGCTTCGATGCTTATGCTGAGACAGAACCGGTTGACGTGTCTGCCGGATTGACAAAGGATATCAATCTCGTTAAGACTTATGTAGCCGTGTCTGGTCTCGTGACCTATCGCAAGGCACCTCTTGCCGGAGCTAAGGTCACTCTGACCGATGATGCAGAGGAGACTCTTGAGGCAGTAACTGCCGAGGATGGAACATTCAAGTTTGACGCCGTGCGCCACTCAAAGAGCTACACTCTCAAGGCAACCTGCGAGAAGTTCAATGACTACACCGCTGCAGAACCGCTGGTGGTTGAGAACGATGACGTGAACGTGGCAGAGATTGCCATGGACAAGCCGAACGCCAATGTCACCGGTGTGGTGAAGTGTGGTGATGAGATTGTTGCCAGTGCAAAGGTGAAGGTGACTTCAAAGAACACCTACGGAATGGAGACAGAGCTGACTACCGATACTGACGGCATGTTCACGGTAGCTCTTCCACAGGACGTAAAATACATGTTCGCTTTCGAGGCTGAAGGTTACGAGCCATACGCTCTGACAGACTCTGTAGAGATTACAGGCGACTACGACTTCGGTACCGTAGAACTGAAGGCACTCACCGTAGACATCGTGATGCCAGAGGGCGGATACCTCGCTTATAGCTCCGACAAGGCACTCGACTTCTCCGTTTGCGACGGACTGAAGGCTTATGTCGTTACTGAAGTGAAGATGAAGAACGATGCTGCATACGTGGTGATGGCAGAGGTAGCCAAGGTGCCAGCCAAGACTGGTGTCATCCTCGTTGCTGCCGCCGGCGACTATACCGCCCGCGTGGCTCTTGACGCCGAGGCAGTGGAGACCAACCTGCTCATCAATACCGCTGATGAGGCTTACAAGGCAAAGGCAGACGAGAAGAACATTGTATGGACGTTGGGCAGAACGACAACCGACAAGGTGGCGTTCACCACAGCCGATGATATCGAGGTGCCACAGGGCAGTGCATACCTGCGCTTCGCTGCTGAAATACCTTATATATATATCAATGAGGCTGACGTTCCTAAACTCGACGGCATCAACGGCGTTTCTGCCAACGGCGCTCTCGACCTCAACGCTCCGATGTATGACCTCTCTGGCCAGAAGGTTGGCAAGGAGTACAAGGGCATCGTGATACAGAAAGGCAAGAAATACAGCAAGAAATGATAAGGAGATACCTGATTTTCTAAGGTAATACCTTATTGACATAGCATAGATGGGATGTGGCAATCAGTTTGCTGCATCCCATTTTGCGTTTACACTTTTCTTTGTCTCTGTCTGGCGACAATATGTTGTAACGGGATTGTAATGCATCTGACATTTCCCAGTAATCTTGAATCATGACCTTTGCAACCGGAAACGAAAGGATAAATGAACAAATCCAAATAATGGAAATGAAAACAAGGATTACAGCTTTAGCTCTGTTCTGTCTTCTCGCTGGAACATCAATGGCTCAGACAGTAGAGGAGAAGGACAAACCATCTGCCGTAAACGTCCACGGTACGATACGCTCCAAGTATGAATACCAGACCGAAGAGGCAGAGGGACGCTTCGAAGTGCGCAATGCCCGAATCAGCGTTGACGGCAGCCTCTCGTCAATCATCCAGTATAAGGCGGAGATAGATCTTTGCGATGAGGGCAAGATAAAGATGCTCGACGCATACACACGGCTGAAACCAGTCAGCGGACTGCAGTTTACTCTCGGTCAGTTCCGTGTGCCGTTTACCATCGACGCCCACCGTTCGCCACACCAGCAGTATTTCGCCAACCGTTCCTTCATCGCCAAGCAGGTTGGCAACGTGCGTGACGTGGGTTGCGCCGTGGGCTATTCCTTCAATGTCGGCATACCGGTAGTGCTGGAGGCAGGACTCTTCAATGGTTCCGGACTGACAAACCAGAAAGACTATTGGACCAAGAGCGTGAACTACTCCGCCAAGGCACAGTTCTTTCTCCCTCATGGCTTCAACCTCACGTTGAGCACTCAGAAGGTAAAGCCCGACAATGTGGCTGTGAATATGTACGACGCCGGTGCCTACTGGCATTCCAAAGGCTGGCACGTTGAGGCTGAGTATCTCTATAAACATTATGCCGACGATGCCTTCCGTGCCGTCCATGCCTTCGACTCGTTCGTGAGCTATGATATTCCGACAGGCAACGGATTCATCCGCTATGTCACACCGCTCCTGCGCTACGACTATATGAGCGACCACAGCGACGGCAAGCGCTATCTCGACGGCAAGGTAGACGAGATGGGCAAACTGACAGTGAACGACCACCAGCGTTCCCGTCTCACCGGCGGTGTCACTCTGAGTCTGAAGAAACCTTTCGTCAGCGACATCCGTCTGAACTACGAGAAATATTTCTATCGCAACAGCGGCGTTGCCCTTCCTTCGGAGCGAGACAAGATTGTGGTGGAAGTGATGACAAGGTTCTGATGAAAATGCCAAGTAAGTCCTAATGACCGATTTTGGCGAATCTCCGGCTTCATGTGTATGGCTAAATGGTCGTGTGCTCAAATTGAGTGTCATGGATGTTTGGGCGTGACTTATTATCCCGAACTGAGGTAACGATATGGGTTTAAGAGCCATTATTTTGCCGGGCAGCAATATTAATATATCTTAAATGTGTGCTCTCTCTTGTATTTTTTCTGTCCTTCGCTTCGTCTAATGTATGTAATGCGCCACAGAGACGCAGAAAAGCGGGAAATGCCTTTGATTCCTGAAACTATGGCGGATAGTGGCAGGAAAAGAGGATTCCAGAGTAATGACAGTTTGAAGAATAACAACAATCAACAGAGAGAGTATGAAAATCAGGAAAAGAATAATCGTTTTGGCTTTCCTCGCCGTTGCCTTCATTTCGGCAATGGCGCAGAAACAGCAGTTTGATTACACGATATATGGTGTGGTGGAAGATTCCATCACGCATGAGGGAGAACCCTACGCCACTCTCAGCATATACCGCAAGGGACATGAGGAGAAAGCCGTTCAGATGGCAGTTACCGACGCCAACGGCAAGTTCAAGGTGACGTCGAAAGGCGAGGGCGACTATGTGCTCGAAGTGAAATCGGTGAGCCGTACGCCGTTGCGCCGCTTTTTCACCGTCAGCAAGCAATCCAGAAGCCAGAACCTCGGCACGCTTCTCGTCAGCGACAGCAAGACAGAGCTGAAAGGCGTGGAGGTGGTGGCATACAAACCACTCGTAAAGGCCGACATCGACAAGCTGACATACAGTGTGGAAGACGATCCCGAATCACAGACCAACACCGTGATGGAAATGCTCAAGAAGGTTCCGATGGTTAGCGTTGACGGACAGGACAACGTGAAGGTGAACGGCTCCACATCCTTCAAGGTGTATGTCAACGGCAAGCCGAACAACATGATGACCAAGAATCCGAAGGAAGTGCTCAAGTCGATGCCCGCCACGGGAATCAAGAAGATAGAGGTGATAACAAATCCCGGTCCGAAATACGACGCCGAGGGAGTGGCAGGCATCCTCAACATCGTCACCGCCGGCAGCGGAATGGAAGGATATACAGCAACGTTCTCCGGCAATGGCGGAACGAGAGGCGGCGGAGGAGGACTCTTCGCCACGGTGAAGAAAGGCAAGTTCACCATGAGCGTCAACTACAACAGCAACTTCGACAACCAGGGTAAGGCGACGAAAGTGGACCTGCAGTCCATACTTGATGATGAAGGCAACTATCTCCGCACCACCACTCAAGACGCCCATGGCAAGACAAAAAACCAGTGGCATGGCGGAACATTGGAGGCGAGCTATGAGATAGACACCCTGCGCCTCGTGTCGGCATCCTTCTCGATGAACAGGGCATCATGGAATACCCCAGGTGTGGGTTCTTTCACCTCCGTGGCTCCATACCTCGACAACAAGTTCCTATTCAGCCATGACATCAGCGGAAAGAACAAGGGCACCTACAACGACATCAGCGCCGGCATCGACTATCAGCGATCCTTCAAGACGCCTGGCCGTCTGTTCACATTCTCATATCGTCTGGAGAGCAATCCCTGCACGACCCTTTCAGACTATCGCTACACCAACCTGCGCACTACTGCCGATTGGGCAGACTATACGGCATTGCTGGAGGACGTGCGCAGTGATGGAGACCAGAGCACTACGGAGCATACCTTCCAGCTGGACTTCACCACTCCGTTTGCCAAATACCACACGATAGAGACCGGCGCAAAATATATCCTGCGCCAGAACAAGGCGTTTGATGACAGGTATTCGGCATTGTCGGAGAGCGGCAAGGAACAGGAATACGACACCGAAAACAGTTCGCACTACAAACACCGCAACGACATCCTCGCCGCATACCTCGGCTATGGACTGTCGGTGGACAAATGGTCGGCAAGACTCGGATTGCGCTATGAGCACACATTCCAGAAGGTGGAATATCTGCTCGGCAGAGGTTCTGACTTCAGCAAAGACTTCGACGACCTCGTGCCGTCGGCAAAGATAGGCTACAAGATTTCAGACACCCAGAACCTCTCGTTCAACTACAAGATGCGCATCAGCCGTCCGGGAATATGGTATCTCAATCCGTATCTCTCAGATACTAACCGCGAACAGCTGACACAGGGAAATCCTAATCTGGAATCAGAGAAGAACCACTCGTTCGACCTGCAGTTCGGCAGCTTCGCCCAGAAGTTGAGCTACAACATCTCCGTGGGCTACAACTTCACCGACAACAGCATACAGAGCTTTCAGAAGATAGTCACCGACAATGAAGTGGCAGGTCTGCAGAATCCTACAGGCAAGCAGGTGCTCTACACCACATATTATAATATGGGAAAGACCCAGAGCGCCACTTTTAGCGGATATGCCAGCTGGTCGCCGTTCACCAACACCCGACTTGTAGCCAACACATGGGGAGGCTACAGCCATTTCAGCGACGGCCAGGGTCTGAAAAACCACGGATGGAACATAAGCGTATATGCCCAGCTACAGCAGACGATAGCCAAGACGTGGACAGCGTCGGCAAGTGTGTTCAAGATGACGCCGGGCGTCAATCTGCAAGGAAAGACGATGGGATATTTCAGCCATACGCTGAGTCTGCAGAAGTCGATGCTCAACGACAGACTCAACATCACGTTCACTGCCGACAACCCGTTCCAGAAATACTATCATATCAAGTCGAACAGCTCCGGCAAGAACTTCGCCACATCTTCTTCAATCAAGTTCATACCACAGTCATTCTCCATTGGCGTCAGCTATCGCATCGGAAAACTGCAGAGTGGTGTGAAGAAGACAGAGCGCACAATCACCAACGACGACGTTAAGTCGGGCGGCGGCGGTGGCGGCAAATTAGGTGGCGATAATGTGGGAAGCTAAGACTTCCTCCTGATTTCCAGATATTTGTTTATCACGTCTACCGATAGATTCTCGGGCGGGGTGAGAATACTGAGAATACCGTTCTGGCGGAGCAGCGACACTATCAGCCGTTGTTCCGCCATTGTCTTTTCGGCTATCACGTGGCGGTAGTAGTCCTCGGTAGAGGAGTAGGGCGTTTCCACATATTCCTTCAGATCGTTGTCGATGAAGAACACCACGAGCAGCGTGTTGTCCTTTGCCAGTTGTTTCATGTATGGCAGCTGGCGTTCCATGCTCGCCTTGCCGTTGAAGTTGGTGTAGAGAACCAGCAGGCTCCGCTTGCTTACGTGGCGGCGTATGCTGTCGCAGAGCGACGAGAAATCGCTCTCGCCGAATGTAGAGCGCTGTTTGTATAGCGACTCCAGTATCGTCTGCATCTGTCCCGGCAGCTTGGCGGGTGGCACATAGGAGTCGAAGTCTTCGCAGAAGGAGGCGATGCCCGCCTTGTCCTCCTTGTATATGGCGATATACGACAATACCAGACTGGCGTTTATTGCATAGTCGAGCAGCGTCATGCCGCGGAAGCTATGCTGCATCATGCGCCCCTTGTCGATGATGCTTATCACCTGCTGCGACTTCTCCTCCTCGTATGTGTTCACCATCAGACTGTGGCGGCGTGCCGATGCCTTCCAGTTTATGCAGCGGTAGTCGTCGCCGCTCACGTATTCTCTTATCTGTTCAAACTCCGTCTTGTTGCCCGGCCGGCGGATCTTCTTGATGCCCAGTTCGGTGAGACGGTTGCTGATGGCGAGGAATTCAAACTGCCTCAGTGCGAGATACGACGGGTAGACCCTCACCGTGGTATCGCTGCCGCACGAGAAGCGTCTCTCAATCAGTCCGATACGTGTGGATGCGAACACGCGGATTCTGCCAAACCCGTATTCGCCGCGCTTCGTCGGTCTGAGTCTGTATTCTATGTCCTTTGTCCTGCCCTTTCCCACGCTGGCTCTGAAGTCGATGTCGCGCCGCTGGAAGATGAACGGAATCTCATCGGTCACCGACAGTCTCACGGCAAAGGGGAAACGGTTTTCTATATGTATGCCGATGATGTTGTCGTCGCCATTCGAGAATCTGTCGGCGCAGCGTCGTTCGGCGCTGATCCCCTTCTTGTGGTATAGCGCAAAGAATTCCACTACGAACAGAGTGGCGATGACAGCCACCACAGTCCATCCCACCTCGCGCAGCACCGGCAGATAGAGTCCGCCGGCGATGATGAAGATGGCCATTGTCAGTGCTATGTATAGTCTTGTCTTTAAGAACATACCGTCAGTGAGTTATCTTTGTTGCAATTCCGTGAGTGTGTGTTATTTCGGCACCTCCACTTTGTCGATGAGAGTCCTCGTCACCTTGTCGGGAGTCAGTCCGCTCATCTCCGCCTCGGCATTGAGGATAATGCGATGGTGTATGACGTATGGTGCCACCGCCTTGATGTCGTCGGGTGTCACGAAGTCGCGGCCATGCAGCAGGGCATAAGCCTTGGCACACTGCATCACCGCCACCGTGGCACGTGGCGACGCACCCACAAACACCGCCTTGCTCTTGCGTGTCTGGCTTATTATCTCGGCGATGTAGCGCATCAGCGACTCTTCCATCACCACGCTGTCCATCATCCTGCGCATATCCGTGAGCTGTTCCTTTGTCATTATCGGTTCCACGTCGTTGATGCGGGCAAACTGCGAATTGCCGTTGTGGCGCTTCAGAATCTCCACCTCTTCGTCTACCGACGGGAATCCCATCGTTATCTTCATCAGGAAACGGTCGAGTTGGGCCTCCGGCAGGCGGTAGGTGCCCTCCTGTTCTATAGGGTTCTGGGTGGCGATGATGGTATATACGTCGTCCATCTTGTATGTGTTGCCGTCGATGGTGGCTTGTCTTTCCTCCATCACCTCGAAGAGGGCAGCCTGCGTCTTTGCCGGCGAACGGTTTATCTCGTCGGCAAGCACGATGTTGGCGAACACCGGACCGGGATGGAAATCGAATTCCGACGTCTTCATGCTGAATACCGATGTGCCGAGCACGTCGCTCGGCATCAGGTCCGGCGTGAACTGTATTCTTGAGAACTTCGCATCGATGAGCTTTGCCGTGAGTCTTGCCATGAGCGTCTTCGCCACGCCTGGCATTCCCTCTATCAGCACGTGGCCGTTGGCGAGGATACAGGTTATCAGCATGTCGACAGCCTCCTGCTGTCCCACGATGACGCTTGATATTCTCTTTCTTATCTGTGATATTCTCTCGTTGAATAGCGAGAGGTCTGTTCTTGCTTCCATATCTTGTGATGTTTGGGGTTATGATAGTTTTCTTGTTATCTCGTTCATGCTGTCGATTGCCTTCTTCATTTCAGAGTCAGAAACCTGCAGTTCGTTGCTGACGAGAAATCTCAGCTGTTTCAGCGTCTCGATTATCCTGTCGTGTGGCATCCCGGTCAGAGCGGCGATGGCCTGGGAGTTTTCCTCGTCGTCGGCGATGTTGGTGATGTCGGCGGCTGTGCTGTGGCGTATGGCATCAACGAAGGCGGCGTATTTCTTTTGCAGCAGGTCGTTGTTGTCGTGTCTTTGCCAATAGAGCGTTCCGATGAGTTTCACGAACTCAATGTTGTGGTTGCGTGGTGCTTTATACACTGGTATCACCCTCTGTCTGCGTCGTGCGTTGAAAATCAGGAACAGCAGGATGGTGAACAGCATGAGCTGCCATGCCTCGGTGAGCGACGGCTGGCTGAACACATAGTCCAGCGGAGTCTTCTCTTCTTTGCCGCGCAGCATGGAGTCAGAAAACCTGCTCGTACCCTTTGTGCTGCGAAGCGTCGGTTTGTCGGCGAGTTCAGCCATGAGCAGCGACGTCAGTCGGGTGTTCCTCCGGCTCAGTATGCCGTAGTTGGAGAAAGGCAATGCGCTCGCCACCACAATCAGTCTGCCTTTGCCGACCTTCTTCTCTATAGCCACGGGATGCTTTACCGGCGGCAGGTCGTCATTATAGTCGTCGTTGCCTTTGTAGAATTCTTCGTTGAAGTCCTCCAGCTTTCTCAACCTCGTTCCTTCGTCCGGTTCCTTCATTATCTCTTTTTGCCGCTGCTGGTTGGACTTGAAGTAAATCCTTGCATAAGGGTTTGCCCGGTCGTGGTTGAACACGTGGGCGATTTCTCTGTATTCAGATTCCTCATCGCAGATGAGATAAGAGCCGAACATGAAGTCATACAGCTGCATATTTTCCGGTGTAGAACCGTTGCTCTTGTCGTAGAATATCGTGGTGTATGGCCGATAATCATTGTCGTTATTCTGGTTTATCAGGTTGCTGACGTCTCTGAACAGATATTTGCAGTGCACCACGCCGTAGTCGTAGGCGAGTATGCTGTCGGTTTCATCCCTAAGAAAATTGGTTACGGCGATCATCACCGTGGCCCCGTTGTTCAGCATCCGTTTCAGGGCGTCCGCTTCGGTTTCAGAAAGATTCAGTTTCTCAGCCGCTATCAGCACGTTGTGTCTGCCGTCGGCAATCTGGTTGAGTCTCTTGTCCGTCACTTCATATCCCTTCGGCATACTGCTCCGCATCACGCTGTCGAACACCATACAGCCGTAAGGCTCGCTGTCGTTGCCGTCGTGAGTCTCCAGCCATACGTATTTATGTGGCATGGACAGCTGCAGCACTATCAGCACGGCGAGCAGTGACAGAATTGTCATTATGAATCCTCTGCTTGTCTTCATGGCGTGTCGTTTAGCTTGTTTTCGTTTATCGTTCCGGCAATGCCGTCGGCGAGTGAGCATACAGTGGCAAAGAGGTCTTTGTCAGCATCGAAGTCGCCGTATCTCACTCTCAGGAAATGGTTTGTCATGATGCGCAGTTTCTCGTCCTGAAACTCCCGGGTGTATTGAGAAGGTGTCTTGAAAGGCTGCCAGTCGATGATTTCCCTGTCCGAGAGCAGTCGCAGCGTCTTCAGATAGGTCAGTCTTATTGCCTCCCTGTAGTTCCCGTTTTCGGCGGCAAGGGTTATCTCCGTATCGAAGTCGATGCCGTAGATAGTGTCTTCGCTCACAGTATATCCCATCTTGTCGCCTCTGCTTTTCCTGGAGAAGAACAGGTCGGGCCTCTTTATCATTATCACCGCCACGATGGCTATCACGATGGCAATGGCAATCAGCGACCATATCAGCTGCTGGTGTTCGGCGTATGTGTCGCTGCCGAAGATGGAATCAATAAAATTCCTCAGAGCTTCGCGCAGCAAGTCGAAATACGAACTTCCCGGCTTCACTATCTGTGAGTCGTAGTCGTATTCCTGTCGCAGATTTTCAATCTGCAGACTGTCCATGGTCAGTGGGCTTGTCATTATGGTCAGTGAGTCAGTCATTGGCGTCAGAGTTTTTCAAAGTCGTCAATCTCGTCGAAGCGTGGCTTGCCGTTGGTGTTGCCTTGATTGTTGTTGGAATCGTATCCGCTTCCATTGCCGTAACCGTAATTGCCGGCATTGTTCCTGGTGTCGTCGTTTTTTCCGGTGTCGTCGTTATTGCCGCTGTTGTTCCGGCCGTCGTTGGCGAGATTGTCAAAATCGTTTATCTGGCTTGTTATTCCCTCATCGCCCAGCTTGTCGGCGGCATGGCCGTACTGGTAGGCGATAGCCACAGCCAATATCGAATATCCGAGATACGACACGAATGTGGTCAGCACTCCCATGATGTATGTCGCTATGGTGTATACAGGGCTGTTCACTATGGGGGAGAGGTCGGATGTTATTCCCACCATTGACTTCATCACCAGCAGGATGGAGTAGGGGATGCTCGCCATGTTGCCCACCATGCTCACGATGAGACTTATCACGACACAGATGGCGAAGATTCCTCCCCAAGTCTTGAAACCCCAGACAATCGTTTTCTTCAGAGCCTCTGTTATGGAGATGCGCTCGAAGATGTAGACAGGGAACAACAGTGACAGAGGGATGAACAGGGCGAATGAGCCGAACAGCGGCAGCACAAGGAGAAATGGCGATACCATTGCGATGCCGATAGATACGAGAAGTATCAGCGCCGCAATCAAGTCTATAGTCACCATGGCAGTTGCAGCTCTCAGCATCGTCCTTTTCAGCTTGGGCAGCAGTTCCTTGAAGGTCATTCCGCTGATGTCACCCTTGTTCTCCTCGTATGCCATCATCAGTGAGTATGTCATGCCGAAGACCAGCGTCATGCCTATGATGGAGAAAACCATCGTTGCAGCGCTGCCGGCGATAAACTGCATCAGTAATCCGTCGCTTCCCGACATGTTGTTGATTTTGTCTATGTCCATCATTCCCTGTATGTAAGTGTTGAGGCTCAGCGCCTGAAACATGCTTAAGGGCAGAAGGATATAAGTCAGCATACGCAGATATACCTTCCAGTTTCTGCCGAAATAGTCGAAGGTGTCGTTGAACTTCTGTGTGAACGTGCGTTCCTTGTATAGTGGGATTATTGGCTTTTGGGATAGATTCATTGTCGTTGTTTTTTATTATAATGTCATTGATTGATGTTTCTTGATTGTGTCCCGTTTAATCCGGTGTCATTCCGTTTGATGAATGATGCATACTTGTCTGTAGGATAAGGTCTTCGTCATACGGCAGGTCTGATTTCCGGAGCGTCGTCAGCTTCCGTTTCCTGTTCCTTCTCCTTGGCAGCACCACGAAATAGAATATCACGAATGCGAGACAGAGGATGATGAACGAGAGGCGCACCCCGTCGGCAACTTCCGTATGGCGTGTGAGGAATCCCTCGATGAATCCCGCCACGATGAATATCGGCACTGTGCCCACGACGATTTTCAGTCCCCGTTTAGCCCCTCTCCTGAATGCCGTGATGCGTGAATACGTGCCGGGAAACAGTATGCCGTTGCCCAGTGCTATTCCGGCAGCACCTGCCACCACGATGGCGCTCAGCTCCAGTGTGCCGTGCAGGAATACCGCCAGCATCGACTCGCCCAGCAGCCCATGCTGCCAGAATAGCGTCTCGAAGCATCCCACCATCACACCGTTGTAGAACAGCATGATGCCCGATCCTATACATGTCAGCATTCCCATGGCAAAGATGTTGAACGACACCCCGATGTTGTTCTGGGTGATTTCGAGAAACGAGTTCATCTCTCTGCCGCCGGTATATACGTTCATCGGCATCCCTTCCTTGATGTTCTCCAGTGTCATGTCCACATAAGCGTCGCCCAGGATGATGCGGCAGAAATCATGGTCGCCGAGCTGCGACACGATGCCTGTCACCACGCTCACCATCATTATGGTGAAGGCAGCCAGCAGCAGTCGCCTTGCCTCAAACATCGTGTCGGGCACCTCCTGAGTCCAGAAGGTGATGAGGCGGCTCCACTTCTCCTTCTTGTTGCGGTATATGCCGTTGTGGAGCGCTACGCAGAGGTTGTTGAGATACAGCGTTATGCGCGAGTTGGGATAGTGGGTATAGGCAAAGGCGAGGTCGGCAGTGGTGTCGGTGTAGGCATCGGCAAGGTCGTCGGGCGAATATGCCGACGGGTCGTTGGCAATGTTCTCCACGTCTTGCCATTTCCTGATGTTGTTTCTTATGAATATGATTTCCTTCATTCCTCACAGTCTGATTTTGTCCTTTGCCGATAATATTTTGGCAAATATGTCGCAAATGTAGTCAGATTTCCATATATTTGCAAACGGCAAGCGATAAAACTTGCATACAAAGATAATAACCACTCGTTTTTTTTATAACATGGCAACGGCAGACATATTGACAGGACAGTTCGTAATACTTGACCAGACACCGGCGAGCATCGGCGACCGCATCATAGCGCGCATCATAGACATGATGGTGCGCGTGGCTTATGTCATCGTTGCTCTGGTGTTCTTCACTTGGGTGCCAAGTGGCGTCGATGATGATTTCTGGTCGCTCATGCTGGTCCTGCTCGTGGGATTGCCGCTGGTGTTATACACCTTCCTGTGTGAATTGCTTTTCAACGGACAGACCATAGGCAAGATGGTGATGAAGATACGCACGGTCAGCGTCGACGGGTCGTGTCCCACGATGGGCAGCCTCTTTCTGCGCTGGCTGCTCGAAATCGTAGACGTCACCTTCTTCTTCGTTGGCATAATCCCCATCATCACCACCCGCCGTCACCAGAGATTCGGCGATCTTGCCGCCGGCACGATGGTGATAGCCCGTCCCGACCCTTCTCTGATGCATATCTCGCTGTCAGAATTCCAGTATGCCTTCCCCGACTACCAGCCCCATTATGCAGGCGCAAAGCTTTTGTCGCTCGGTCAGGCAGAACTGATAGAGCGCTTCGTCAACGTGGCGGACCGCCACGGGGCTTGTGATGAGTCGGCCCTCGCCAACCTTTCCCGTAAGGTGGCTGCCGCCATTCAGGCTCCCGGCAATCCCGACAGTCTGCAGTTCCTCCGTACGGTGCTCAATGATTATCGTTATTATGCCCTTAATGAGGTGTGTTAATGTTAATGATGCTCTCGCTTCAGAGGCGGGATTTGCCGGCAGGGTAAACCTCTATCGCGCCTTCAAACGCAAGACCGGAGTGTCGCCGACAGACGGGGAGGCCTATAAGTCGCCGCTGACCGACAATATTGCCATTGATTGTTAAAAAACAACAAGAATACACATTAAATCAGTCATAAGAAAGCGTGGTGTTGCTTATTCGACAGGGTTTTTGTAAATTTGCAATGATTTTCAGGGCGTATCTTCATCGGATGCGCCCATAAACTATATGCTATAAACAGAATTATGAATATAATCAGCGAAATAAACAAGGCGGCGCTCGAAGCCGTGAAAGCACTCTATGGACAGGATGTACCAGAGAAGATGGTGCAAGTGCAGAAGACAAAGAAGGAGTTTGAGGGAAGCCTCACGCTCGTGGTTTTCCCATTCCTCAAGATTTCAAAGAAAAAGCCTGAAGACACAGCGGCTGAAATCGGAGAATGGATGAAACAGAACTGCAAGGCAGTGGCAGACTACAACGTGGTGAAGGGATTCCTCAACATCGTAATCGACACTGCGGCATGGATAGGGATGCTCAACGACATCAACGCCGACGAACACTATGGCGAGAAGCAGGCAACGGAAGACTCTCCGCTGGTGATGATAGAATATTCTTCGCCAAACACAAACAAGCCTCTACACCTGGGTCATGTGCGCAACAACCTGCTCGGATGGTCGCTGGCGCAGATCATGGCGGCCAACGGCAACAAGGTGGTGAAGACAAATATCGTGAACGACCGCGGTATCCACATCTGCAAGTCTATGCTCGCATGGCAGAAGTGGGGCAACGGCGTTACTCCAGAGACAAGCGGCATGAAGGGCGACCACCTCATCGGTGACTTCTACGTGGCTTTCGACAAGCACTACCGCGAGGAGGTGAAGGAACTGAAAGCCAAGTTCGTGGCAGAAGGCATGGACGAAGAGGCTGCCGAGAAGAAAGCCAAGGATGAGGCTCCGCTGATAAAGGAGGCCCACGAGATGCTCGTGAAATGGGAGCAGGGCGACAAGGACGTGCGCGACCTGTGGCAGAAGATGAACTCATGGGTTTATGCCGGTTTCGACGAGACATACAAGAACCTCGGAGTAGGTTTCGACAAGATATACTACGAGTCTGACACCTACCTCAAAGGCAAGGCAAAGGTGGAAGAAGGACTGGAGAAGGGACTCTTTGAGCGCCACGAGGACAACAGCGTGTGGGCTGACCTCACCAACGAGGGACTCGACCAGAAACTGCTGCTCCGTTCTGACGGCACTTCGGTGTATATGACTCAGGATATCGGTACCGCCGAGATGCGTTTCAAGGATTATCCTATCGACAAGATGATATACGTGGTGGGCAACGAGCAGAACTATCACTTCCAGGTGCTTTCGATACTTCTCGACCGCCTCGGCTTCAAGTGGGGCAAGGAGCTCGTACACTTCTCCTATGGTATGGTGGAACTTCCAAACGGTAAGATGAAGAGCCGTGAGGGAACAGTGGTGGATGCCGACGACCTGATAGAGACAATGGTGGCCGACGCCAAGAAGACGAGTGAGGAACTGGGCAAGTTTAACGACATGACAGAGGAGGAGCGCAACGAGATAGCCCGCATCGTGGGTATGGGAGCGCTGAAATACTTCATACTGAAAGTTGACGCCCGCAAGAACATGCTCTTCAATCCGGAAGAGAGCATCGACTTCAACGGCAACACCGGTCCGTTCATCCAGTATACCTATGCCCGCATCCGCAGTATCCTTCGCAAGGCAGCCGGTCAGGGTGTCACCATCCCGGATGCGCTCGCCGACAATATGCCTCTCTGCCAAAAGGAGACGGAGCTGATACAGAAGATGGACGAGTTTGGTGCCGCAGTGCGTCAGGCTGGCAAGGACTACTCTCCGAGCGGCATCGCCAACTACTGCTATGAGTTGACCAAGGACTTCAACCAGTTCTACCACGACTACAGCATCCTCAACGCTGATACCGAAGAGGAGAAAGTCGTTCGCCTTGTCATCGCCAAGAACGTGGCAAAGACCATTAAGAACGGTATGGCACTGCTTGGCATCGAGGTGCCTGAGAGAATGTAGTTGATTCATAATTGCAATTCGTGGTTGGTGGATGATATCGTTCGGGCATCAATCATGAATTGGTGGAAAAGCATAAAGAGTGGCGGAAATTGAAGATAAGTGACGGTGAAAAATAACTTGGTATGATTTGAGCCTCGTATTTTTTGAGATGTTTTCTTCACTCGAAGAGGGAGTATAGCGGGCTATATGACCGATGAGAGGGATGAAAACAGCCAAAAAGATGAGGTTGACACCTTTTTGAGATGTTACATTTCTCACTCAAATCGTATCAAGTTATTATTTTACCGTCACTAAAAGATATTCTGTCACCCTGACTTTTGCTTATGGAAGAAGTCGGTGACGTCGGATTTACAGACTTGGACAGAAATGTGATGCCCCCACCGGATCGGTCATTAGACCGTTTGGGCAAATGTATAGCACCGGGAATATGCTCCGGTCTGTAATTATGAATTATGAAATATGGATTATGAATTGACAAACCCTCCGTCGTATAGAAACGACACCGTGTTGCCGTTGCCGATGGAAGTGACCGCCGATGCGTGGGCGGTTGATGCGGCATGTTCCGGCAATCCCGGTCCGATGGAATATCGGGGTATAGACCTCGCCACGGGAGCCGTGGTATTCCATTATGGTCCTGTGCACGGCACTAACAATATCGGTGAGTTCCTCGCCATTGTGCATGCACTTGCACTGATGGAACAGAAAGGCATACGCAAGACAATATATTCAGACAGCCACAATGCCATACTGTGGGTCAGCAAGAAGCAATGCAAGACCAAGTTGGAACGCACGCCACAGACTGCACAGCTATACAATGTGATAGCACGGGCGGAACAGTGGCTCAAGACACACCCCTTCCGTGTGCCAATACTGAAATGGGAGACGAAACGCTGGGGAGAAGTGCCGGCGGATTTCGGAAGGAAGGGATGAGGCTGATCAGGGTATCAGACTGCTGATGAAATGTGAAAACTGCATTTAATCCGCAAATAATTACAATTCTCATGCAATGTTTTCTGCTAACGGATGTTAACCTTATAGAAATCGTTTCAAGAGGTTAAACTGTTGGAGAAACATTGTTCACCCTCAATCGGACATCAGACCCCGTTGGGATTTAACAAAAGAAGGAGCTGCCTATACATTATTATATAATATAACTATAGGAATGCATATATATAGAATGAAGGCAAGTCTCTCTTAACAATAGTGAACAATGATGTACATATCGGAACAGCAACTCTATGAACGCCTGCAAAGCGGTGACGCTATGGCGCAGAAGGCTCTCTACGCGAAGTATGTGGGGAGTCTGACTGCCGTTTGTTCCCGTTATGTGGCAGATGCCGACGATGTGAAGGACGTCATGCAGGAGGTGTTCATCAAAGTGTTCACACAGATTGCCTCGTTCACCTTCCGTGGCGAAGGTTCGCTGAAGGCATGGCTGATGAGGATTACCGTCAACACATCGTTGACCTATCTGAAGAATGCCGGACGTCTGAGCGTGGTGAGAGACGACACACAGGTGGCTGACATTGTGGAGGACGAGGAACCGGATGCCGAAGGAGTGCCGCCAGACGAACTGCAACGGATGATAATGCGCTTGCCCGACGGCTACAGAACGGTGCTCAACCTATATGTCTTCGAGGACAAGAGCCACAAGGAAATCGCCGCATTATTGAATATAAAGCCGACGTCGTCGGCGTCGCAGCTGTTTCATGCCAAGGCGCTGATGGCGAAAATGATAGTAGAATATAAAAGAACCCATTGACTGTTTCACGATGAAGGAAGAGTGGAAATACAAACTGCAAAGAAGTCTGGCAGACTATGAACAGTCTGCCCCAGACGGATTGTGGGAAGACATACAGAAAGCTATGTCTGCCTCTGCCGGCGTGATGCAGGATGCAGGTAAGGTGATACCGCTGCCTGGCAAGAACCGTACAAAGGTGGTGGCGCTGAGGATTGCCGCTGCCGCAGCATGCGTTGCTTGTGGAGTGGGACTGTATCTCAGTATGCCGGACCACGACAAGGGCGCACACTCCATGGTGGCAGATGCCTTGGGAGACGGAAGCAAAGCAGCTGGCAGCAATGGCATGCAGACTGATACTCCGGCAAACGGCGACGGTCATGGCATGATGCCGCAAAGACACGACGCTGTGGGCAAGCTTCTGGCAAAGGCGGATATCCCGGCAGCAGTGAGAGAGGCGATAAGCTACGTACAGAAGGAAACCCAGACGGAACAGTTGGAATATGCTCCGCAGGAGGCAGCGGCTGTTGCTGCAGCCAACAATGGTAATGCTTCTATAGAAAAGAAACCAGAGACACAGGCTAATGCCGTCGGTGCGATGCGTGAGAGCGTGGTGCGTCGTGGCAGTAATGCGTCTTCAGCTCGTTATATGAACACCTCGTCGAAAGCTGTGGATGTCAGCCATTCAGCATCAGAGGGACGTCTCACGGCAAGTCTTTTCGCTGCCAATGCCATGGGCGGAAGCGGCAACAGCATAACCAGCGACAGGTCGATGTTTGCGATGAGCGATATGATGTTCAATGATTATCCCGAACTGAGCGATGCCTACAGTGCCGTAAACACAAGGACTTCCGGCAGTTCGCTCAACGATGAGAGCGTTGACCATCATCAGCCGATACGCGTAGGACTGTCGTTGCACTATTCCCTCTCTGAGAAGTGGGGACTGGAGACAGGACTCACATACTCATATCTCTATTCTGAGACTACGGCAGGCAAGAGCGACAACCGCTACGACACAAAGCAGAAAGTGCATTTCTTAGGCATTCCGCTGACTGTGGACTATAGCATCTGGCGCAACAAGCTGCTCAACGTATATGTGGCAGGCGGCGGAATGGTGGAGAAGAGTCTGAGAGCCAAAGCCACCACATCGTATGTTCTCAACGGCAGGGAGATGAATACCGAGACCAACAAGCTCAGCATGAAGGAACTGCAATGGTCAGTAAATGCCGCTGCCGGCATACAGCTGAACATCACCAAGGAGGTGGGCATCTACGCCGAGCCGGGCGTGGGATACTATTTCGACAATGGCAGTGATGTGAAAACGGCATACAGCGACAATCCTTTCAATTTCAACATGAAGCTAGGTTTGCGTTATTCGATCAAGTGACATGACATCTCAATCAGATGATACGAATTGGTAATGACAGTTCAATACAATCGGCAGGTTGTAATGGACTGTCATTAATTGTTTTCAGACGGTTTGATAATCCCGAAACGCTCGTTTAACCAAGATTGGTCGTTAGGGCTTGTTAGGATTTTTTTAGATTAGAGGCTTTGTTGGATTAAATAATTCCGGCGATAAAAATATATAGCTAAAATCCCCCATAGCGTGGGGAACAGAACCCCCTAATGTGGGGTTTCATTCCCCACGTCATGGGGAAAATTTATGCAAAAAAAACAGATGGAAAAATATCTTGACATACATTATTGTCTTAACATATTTTTCATTACATTTGCACAAGAATAAACAAAGAAAAGTTAGACTACTGATAAAAACAGGTACGTTAATGGACTGCTGCATGTTCTGTAACAGAATATTCAGACATGATATATAGTACGACACAGTGGACTTGACTATAACAACACTGCAACATAACCAACAAAAAAATAACATGAAGAAATCAAATCTTTCCGCGAGATTGCTACCGGCACTGTTCGTCGCAGGTGCGCTCGTGTTCACAGGATGTTCAGACAGTGACTATGATTTTGGAAACATCGATTCCACGATTGGTATCGGAAGCGATGGACTCCAGATTCCTGTCAGCACAACCGAAAACATCAAGTTGGGCGACATTTTGGAGCTCGAGGAAAACGGAAGTGTAGTAGAGGCTGCAAACGGCGATTATGTGTTCCGCCAGGATGGTGGAAACGTTGCCCCCGTGCATCCGCTTATCGACAAGATTGTAGTTTGGAAGAAGTCCGAGCCCATCATCACTCCAGTGCCTGTAGGTGTCGTATCGCCTACAAAGTCGAAAGGCGTGCGTCGCAATGACTCGTATGTTGGCGACATAAGTGGCGTAGGATACCTTGTGGAGTTCCATTACAAGGGTGAGAAACCGGCAGATGTAATCGAAATGAAGAAGGCTGAATTGAAGGCTCCCGTAACACTCAGACTCAAATTCGATGACAATATCAAGAGGAGCATTCCGAAGTTCCAGGAACTCTCGCTGACATTCCCTAACTATATGGAACTGGCAGACAACGGAAGTTTGATGACGCCGACTGTAAATGGAAGAAAGGTAGTCTTCAATGATGTGCCAACCTCAAAAGACCTGGTGGTAAAGGTGAATATCAAGACTATCGACTTCAAGGCAAAGCAGGAATATCCAGGTTCTTCAATAAAGATAAACGGCAAGGATGTGGAACTTGACGGCTTTATCGTATTGAATGTTTCAGCTCCATATACCGGTTCTGCAGCAGATGCAGGAAATGTCGGAGGAGAGATTACCTGTACCTATGAGAACGACAACTTCACCATCGAAGCAGCCACAGGACGCTTCAACCCTGATATCGCCCTCAACGACCTCGGTGACGTGGACATCACCGGTGTGCCGGACTTCCTGAAAGACGGAAATGTGGTGGCAGACCTGTATAATCCGCAGATTTCGCTCGACATCAGCAACGACATGCAGGTGGATGGTGTCGTAAACGGTACTATCAAGGCCTTCAAGAACGGACGCGAGACAGCCTCGGTGGATGTAGAGGGAATACGAGTGACAGGCGGCAAGACGACCCATGTGTGCATCTGCCGCAGAGGAAACGGAGTGGAAGGTTACGACCAGGTAATCACCAAGAGCAATCTGTCAGACCTTATAAAGACCATACCAGACAACATCAAGTTCACCGCTACGGCAATGGCAGACAGCAAGAAGGAAGGACGCTTCGAACTCGGACATACCTACGTGATACAGCCTTCGTATCATGTTGACGCACCGTTGGCATTTGCAGAGAATGCGGTGATAGAATACCGTGACACCCTCGACGGATGGCACGACGACATCAAGGACATGAAGCTCGCAGACGGTGCTTATCTGCTGGCTACGGCAAACGTGACAAGTTGTGTGCCTGCATACATGTCGTTGGATGTCATACCGGTGGATGCCGACAAGAAGGAACTCAAGGGCATCGAGGTGCAGCTCGTTCAGAAGGATGTGAAGGCATCGGCAGATGGAGTGGAATCGCAGACATCACCGCTGGAGGTGAAGATCATGCAGACCGACGATGATGCCATGAAGCGACTCGACGGACTGGTGCTCATCGTTGCCGGAAAGGCAAGCGGTGAAGGAAACGCCGTGACGGGCATCACGCTCAATGCGCAGAAACATACTCTGAAGCTCACTGATATAAAGATAAAGATGGTGGGCAAGGTGATAGGCGACTTTAATTAACCTTTAAACACAAAACCTGATTATGACAAGTCTTAAGATAAAGAATATGCTCGCCGTGGCAATGCTTGCCGCCGGCAGCTCGGCAATGGCGCAGAATCTGAATTCGGCGTATTTCACCGACCAGTTTGCATCCCGCAACACTATGAACCCGGCATTCGGCAACGACCAGAACTTCGTTTCCATTCCAGGTCTCGGCAACGTGAACATCAGTCTTCAGGGAAACTTCGGTTATGAAGACGTGGTGATGAAGAATCCACGCTTCGGCATCGACAGCAACAAGAAGATGACGACCTTCATGAACCCCTATATCTCAGATGCCAAGGCGCTCGACGGATTCTCCACCGGCAACAACAGAGTGGTGGGCGACGTGTCAGTGGCGCTTCTCGCTGCCGGCTTCAAGGCGTTTGGCGGATACAACACCGTGGAACTCAATTCAAAGTCATCGCTTGGTATGGTATTGCCATACGAACTCTTCGAGTTTGCACGCAACACCGGCAACAACAACTACAACATCGGTGACATCAGCGCCCACGCACAGTCGTATGTGGAACTGGCGTTCGGTCATTCACGCAATATCGACGAGAAGCTGAGAGTAGGTGCGAAATTCAAACTCCTCTTCGGAGTGGCACGTGCCGACTTCAAGTTCAAGGACGTGAAGGCAGACCTCTCGGCACCGGAGAAATGGACAATCAGCGGTGACGCTCAGGCAGATGTCTCGATGAAGGGATTCCAGTATAAGATGAAGGAAAAGAAGTATGAAACGGCAGGTGCCGGCACATACGAGAAGATTGACGACATCGATGTGGATGGAGCCGGACTCGGAGGCTTCGGTTTGGCTCTCGACCTGGGTGCCGTGTATAAGATCAACGAAGACTGGACGGTGAGCGCCTCGGTGCTCGACCTCGGATTCATGAGCTGGAGCAACGACATGAAGGCAACCAACAAGAACAAGAGCTTCGAGTTCAGCGGATTCCATGACACTTCAGTGAATAGCGACCGCCCGGGAACCATCGATGACCAGACAGACAAATACAGTGACCAGATAACAGACTTCATAAACCTGCAGGACAAAGGCGACAAGGGAAGTCGCACCACAGGACTGGGAGCCACACTGAATGTGGGCTGTGAGTATCAGTTGCCGGCATACCGCAAGATAAGCTTCGGTCTGCTCAGCACAACACGCATCAAGGGAGAATACTCATGGACAGAAGGCAGACTGAGCGCCAACTGGAAACCCCTCAAGTGGCTTGACGGAGGCATCAGCTTTGCGGCAAGCAGCTTTGCTACAAGCATGGGATATGTGGTGAACATCCATCCGAAGGGCTACAACTTCTTCATCGGCATGGACCACATCCTTGGCAAGACCAGCAAGGAATGTATCCCTCTCAGCTCAAACGCCAGCATATCGATGGGTATGAGCGTGACATGGTAAGATGCCATAATCCCGAATCGGTCGTTTGGGGATAATATGAACAGACTTCTGCGGTATGACAGCCGCTTGTGATATAGCCGGAGGCCAATGGGTGTTGATAGCCCGATGGTCTCTGGCTTTTTTCGTCACTGAACGCTTGTTTCATGAATTAACGCTTGCCGTTTCAAATACTTTTCTTAACTTCGCATCTAAAACCTATTATATATGATCTGTTACCGTAGGATAGCCAATAGCCTAATGGCATTTTTGTTCGCATCAGCAGCCTTTGCTGCCAATCCCGATGCCGATGACAACCTGTCGTTGATGCGCCAGGTGCGCACATCATCATGTTTCGACTACAATCTCACAGGACAACTTCTCACCGATGGCATCGTGACAACCGCGATGCCGCCGACACTCACCGTATGCGATGCCGCCGGACCGCTGCCAAGACGCGAGCGGGAATGGGCAATCGACGGTGGGGAGTGGACCCGCAACACGCTGATGGGCAGCAGCAACAGCCTGCAATATCAGTGGACGGCGATGTCGGTGAAAGCCGACCGCATAAAGTTGCGCTGCTATGTGGCATACGATGAGGCGAAGGCACATGGAGGCTACAGTATAAAAGTGCTTGTGCCGACCGGCAAGAAAGGCGGATGGCGTGTGGTGGCAGAAGACCGGGGCGGCAAACTGCCCGGCACTTTGTCGAAGAGCAAGGTGAGCAGCGACCCAAACAAGCAGACCGGGACAAGCATGCTGCCGCAGCGCGACATCAATCTGCAGTTCGACCTGCCCGCTGACTGCCGGGACATCACGGCCATGCGCCTGGAGTTGGATATGGAAGGGGCAGTGTATTGGACAGTCTTCAATATCGATTTCTACAAGGACGGCGGGCGGGTGCTTGCCGATGTCATACCAAACTCCCGTTTCGGAAGCGCCTGGATGAGTGCCGGCGAGGGGCATGAATGGGCACAGGTAGACCTGGCGGCAAAGTCAGAGGTGTCGTTCGTTGACCTTTCGTGGATACGCCGGCCCAAGCATGGATATATAGAAGTCAGCGACGATGCCCGGCAATGGCGCCGTGTGGCAACGCTGCCCGACAACAGCAAGCGGCGCACAGACCGCATAAAACTCAGCGGCGTCAGTTGCCGCTATGTCAGAGTCACCATGGACGGCGGCAGCATTGATGTGGCGAAGACCGGCGATGTGCCAACCAAGGCATACGTGCTGAGCGAACTGAAGGTTGAAGGAAAGGGCGTTCGGCGCGACACGGAGTCTGCAACCCGCCCCGGTATGGAATCAGCAAACGGTGGATATGCCGACAAATGCATGATGCTCAATGCCGGAGACTGGAAAGTGTGCCGCGCGTCACAGGTGAAAGCAGGAGGTGAGAAGGTATCCACCGGACAGTTTGCCACCGATGACAGTTGGATTCCAGCCACCGTGCCAGCCACCGTGCTCACCAGTTTCGTCAACTATGGCGCTCTTGCCAATCCAGACTATGCCGACAATATGTTCGGCATCAGCGATTCATATTTCAACTCCGACTTCTGGTATCGCCGCACCTTCTCCCTGCCGAAGGAGATGGCCGGACAGCGGGTGCTTCTGAATTTCGACGGCATCAACTGGAAAGCCGATGTGTGGGTCAACGGCATGAAGATAGACCGCATAGAGGGAGCCTTCACCCGTTCAGTAGCCGACATCACTCCATATCTCAACGGAGGAGGAAACACACTCGCCGTGCTTATCCATAAGAATGCACATCCCGGAACGATAAAGGAGAAAAACCATCTGAACACCGATTTCAACGGCGGCATACTCGGAGCAGACAACCCCACCTTCCATGCCACTATCGGCTGGGACTGGATATCAACTATCCGCGGTCGTGATATCGGTATCTGGAACGATGTCTATCTTACTTCTACTGCTTCCGTAACACTCGCAGACCCCGTAGTAAGCACCCGTTTCGACAATCTGCCCGACACCCTTGCCACCATGACGCCACGCGTGTTGGCGCACAACTGGCTCGACAAGGAAGTGAGCGGAACGCTGAGAGGATGGATAGGCAATCTGAAGTTTGAAAAGAATATCACGCTGAAAGCCGGAGAACAGCGAGAGGTGGTGTTCAGTCCCGACGAATACCAGACCCTGTGCGACCGGCGCATACGCCTCTGGTGGCCAAACGGACATGGCGAACCATATCTGCATGATGCCGGATTTGAGTTTTTGGCAGACAATCAGCAGAGCCACAACGCCACTGCCCGCATCCACTACAAGGCAGGTATAAGGGAGATGCGATATGCCGACCCTGACACGCAGCTGAAACTTTTCGTCAACGGGCGACGCATCGTGCCGCTCGGCGGAAACTGGGGATTCCCGGAGTCTAACCTCAACTATCGCCAGAGGGAATACGACATTGCCGTGCGCCTGCACCGCGACATGAACTTCAATATGATTCGCAACTGGGTGGGAATGACCGGCGACGAGGAGTTTTATGACGCTTGCGACAAGTATGGCATCATGGTGTGGCAGGACTTCTGGCTTGCCAACCCTGCCGACGGACCGGATCCCGACGACGAGGTGATGTTCATGCGCAATGCCCGTGATTTCACAAGCCGTATGCGCCGCCATCCGTCGATTGCTCTCTATTGCGGACGAAACGAAGGTTATCCTCCAAAGACCCTCGACGACGGTTTGCGGCAGACTGTGGCAGAGATGAACCCGAAGTTACTCTACATATCATCTTCGGCTGATGATGGAGTGAGCGGACACGGACCGTATTGGGCGGAACCGCCACGTACCTACTTCGCCAAGCAGAGCGGAAAACTGCATACCGAGCGTGGCATGCCTAACGTGATGACGCCGGAAGGCACACGCCGCACACTCGCAGAACCGATAGAATGGGAACCCGGCGACGCCTGGGGACAGCATGATTTCACACAGGCAGGCGCTCAGCGAGGCGCTTCGTTCATGGCAATCGTCGAACGTATGTTCGGCAAACCGGAGTCTGCCGACGACTTCACCCGTCTGGCACAATGGGAAAACTATGAAGGTTATCGTGCGATGTATGAGGCAGACTCGAAATACCGCCAGGGACTGCTCATCTGGATGAGCCACGCCTGCTGGCCAAGCTATACATGGCAGTGTTATGACTATTATTTCGAACCTACGGCAGCCTTCTTCGGTGCACGCAAGGCTTGCGAACCATTGCATATCCAGCGTAACGCCCTGACACGCAGCATCGAGGTGGTAAACCGCACGGCGGATAACTATAAAGACCTTGTGGCAACCCGCGAACTGCTCGATATCCGTGGCAATATTGTCCGTGTGGATAGCAATATGGTAAACTCCAATGGTGACTCCACCGTAGAACTGGCAGCTCTCGCCACCGACTCCGTGCCCGGGAATATCGACGGAACGGTGTATTACATCCGTTTGAGACTTGCCGACAGCAATAACGCGACGCTGTCTACCAATTTCTATGTGCTGTCTACCGATGAAGGCAATCTGCAGCAGCTTGCCACACTGCCCCAGGTGAATGTGGCGGCTTCAGTAAAACGCCCGTCCGGCAACGGCATGACTCTGACTTTGCGGAACACCGCTTCCACACCGGCAATGATGATAAGGCTGAACCTCAAGACCGGCGATGGTTGTCAGGTGCTGCCCGTGGACTATTCAGACAATTATTTCCACCTCATGCCCGGAGAGGAGCGCACTGTCAATATCAGATGGGACAATGCCGATGCGCGACAGCAAGTACCGTTTGTCGAGCTTACGGGATATAACGTGGAACATTGTGTGTTGAAATAGTACAGCCGTACGGAGATAGGGTAGGAGTGTCGTCATTTCTTGTCTTATATGGCGATTTGTCCATAAAAAAATTAACCCCAAACGGTCATCATGCCGTTTGGGGTTAAAAAATCTCTTGGAGTTTCCGTCGTGCCCTGCTCTTAGTTTTCCTTCAGCCAGAGTGGGGCAGCGTAATTACAGTTTGTTGAACTCAGCGAAGATCTTGTCGGAGATTTCCTTGAACTCTTCGTCGGTGAGTTTCAGCTTAGGGTTAGAGAAGAGCATGTCCTTCTCGTTCTGCATCGGCACGAGGTGAACGTGGGCATGAGCCACTTCCAGTCCGAGCACCGCCATGCCCACCTTGCGGCATGGGAAAGCGTTCTTGATGGCAACTGCCACCTTCTTTGCAAACACCGCCATTTCGGCAATCTCCTCGTCGGTCATGTCGAAATAGTAGTCCACCTCACGGCGTGGAATCACCAGAGTGTGACCCTTCACCAGAGGGTTGATGTCGAGGAACGCATAGAATTTCTCGTTTGCGGCGCATTTCCAGCTTGGAATCTCGCCTGCAGCAATCTTAGAAAAAATGTCCATAATCTATAGTTTTTATTCTACGGAAATCTTGTCGATTCTCAGTCTTATGGTGCCACGAGGAATCTTTATCTCAGCCTCGTCGCCCACCTTCTTGTTGAGCAGTCCCTGTGCGATAGGAGTCTTGATGGAGATTTTTCCCTCCTTGAGGTTCGCCTCGCTCTCGCTGACGATAGTGTATGTCATCTTTGCCTTAGTGGCGATGTTTGTCATCTCCACCTTCGACAAAATCTGTACGGTGTCGGTGCTGAGGCGTGACGTGTCAACGATCTTCGCTTCAGCGATGGCGAGCTTCAGCTTGTTGATCTTGTCTTCCAGATGAGCCTGTGCCTCTTTTGCCGCATCATACTCAGAGTTCTCACTAAGGTCGCCCTTGTCGGCAGCCTCTGCGATTGCGGCAGATGCCTTCGGACGCTCAATACTTTCCAAACGTTTCAGTTCGGCTACCATCTTGTCGTAGCCATCTTGTGACATGTAAGCCATAATGAAAATTATTTTTTATTTGATTTTATGTGTTTCCTGGCAATATAATATAATGGATTCCGGCAGAGAAATTAGTGCCGGAATCCATTATATTCTCACCAAATGTCTATTCTTTTTGCAAAGATAGGCATATTTTTCATAATTACAAAATAAAAAATTGGCTAAAAACGTGTTTGTTAATATAATTATGCTTATTTTTGCAGCTACATAATTGTGCAATACTTTTATTATCCTTGTTATATTATGATTACACCTTCAGAGTATAATGCTATTTTGGACTTGATGCATCGTCAGGTTGTGCCTGCTATTGGATGTACCGAGCCTATTGCTGTGGCACTTTGTGTGGCAAAAGCAACAGAGCTGCTTGCAGCGGAGCCTGATACTATTGATGTCAGACTTAGTGCAAACATTTTTAAGAACGCCATGGGAGTAGGCATCCCTGGCACGGGAATGATCGGTCTCCCCATCGCCATCGCTTTGGGAGCGCTGGCGGGAAAGCCTGAACTCAGTCTGGAAGTGCTCCGCGACTGCACGAAGGACGATGTGGAGCGTGGAAAGAAATACATCGACGAGGGAAGAATCAAGATAACCCTCGAACATGATGACGCCGACAAACTGTATATCAACGCCCTCTGCAAGGCTGGCGGAAAGGAAGCTGAGGCTCGCATCAAGAGCTCCCACACCAATTTCGTCTTCATGCGTAAGGACGCAGAGGAGCTGCTCAACGTGGCTTCGTGTGCCGCTAAAGCCTCACAGGCTGCCGACGACATCAGGCTGACGCTGGGTAAAGTGTATGAATTCGCCCACACTGCCAAGCTCGACGACATCCGCTTCATCCTCGACGCCAAGAAGCTCAACGAGGCTGCATCTGCGGCAGGACTGCGCGAGAACTATGGCCACCAGCTGGGCAAGACGCTCTGCAGTCCGCTCGGTCATGGAATCATGGGCGACAGCATCTTCTCCAGAATACTGTCTGCCACAAGCTGTGCCTGCGACGCACGTATGGCGGGAGCCATGGTGCCGGTGATGAGCAACAGCGGCAGCGGAAACCAGGGTATCTGCACCACCATGCCGGTGGTGGTATTTGCCAAGGAGAACCATAACACCGAGGAGGAGCTTATCCGTGCGCTTGTGATGAGTAACCTCACGGCAATATATATCAAACAAAACCTCGGCACGCTGTCTGCACTTTGCGGATGCGTGGTTGCCAGCACGGGCAGCAGCTGCGGTATCACATATCTCATGGGCGGCAACTTCGAGCAGATTTGCTTCTCGGTGAAGAATATGATAGCAAACCTTACGGGAATGATCTGCGACGGTGCGAAGCCAAGTTGCGCCCTGAAGCTCACCAGCGGCGTGAGCACGGCAGTGCTCAGTGCGATGCTCGCCATGCAGCACAAATATGTCACCTCATACGAGGGAATCATCGACGACGATGTGGACCAGAGCATCCGCAACCTCACAGCCATCGGCAGCCGCGGCATGAACGATACCGACCGTTTCGTGCTCGACATCATGACCCACAAAGGCGTGAAGGAGGATTGACGTAACTATATAAGGATTCCTGTTGGAGTCACCTTGATAAACAATCGAAGAAAAATAAAAATAAAAAAACAATAAAGTAATAATGAAAAGTTCAGTAATCAAAAGAATGTTTACGACTTCGCTCATGATGCTTATGGCTATCATGCTGTGGGCACAAGGAAGTCCAGTACATTTCACAGTTAGTCAGAAGCAGGTTTCTGACACCGAAATCGATGTGGTCTTCAAGGGTAAGATCGCCAAGGGCTGGCATGTATATGCCCCCAACATCCCTGCTGACGGACCAATCCCTGCCACTATGCACACCGAGAAGGCTGAGGGCGTGAAGGCAGTAGGCAAGCTCAAGGCCCAGGGCAGGGAAATCAAGGAGTACGACCAGATTTTCGGTATGCAGCTTCGATATTATGAGAACAGCGTTACTTTCGTGCAGCGCTATAAGATTACGGGCAAGACATACTCTGTGAAGGGTTATCTGGAGTATGGCGCCTGCAACGACTCTGGCTGTATGCCTCCAACCTCTGTGGAGTTCTCATACAAGGGCAACGGTCCTGCCGATGCTCCTGAGGCTCAGGAGGAAGCTACAGAGGAGGCTGCCGCTGCCGACACTGCAGCCGTGGCACCGGCCGGCGAGGCTGTTGAGGCTGACTCGGCATCCGTAGTTGCCGACGGCGACCTCTGGAAACCGGTTATCAATGAGCTGAAGGCATATCAGGAAGGTGGCAACGCAAGCCACTCTCTCTTCTATATCCTCATCATGGGCTTCGTGGGTGGTCTGCTCGCAGTGCTCATGCCATGTATCTGGCCTATCATCCCAATGACCGTAAGCTTCTTCATGAAGCGCAACAAGGACAAGAAGAAGGGTATCCGCGACGCCGTTACCTATGGTATTTCCATCATCGTGATCTACGTGTTGCTCGGCTTCCTCATCACTCTTATTTCGGGTGGTAACGGACTGAACAGTCTTTCTACCAACGCCGTGTTCAACATCATCATCTTCCTCGTGCTCGTTGTATTCGCAGTGTCATTCTTCGGATGGTTCGAGCTTGAGCTGCCTTCTAAGTGGACAAACTCCGTAGACAACAAGGCTTCTGCAACAACAGGTCTCGTGTCTATCTTCCTTATGGCGTTCACCCTCGTGCTCGTGTCATTCTCTTGCACCGCACCTATCATCGGACTGCTCCTCGCTGAGTTCTCTACATCGGGTAACATCGCCGCTCCGGCAGTCGGTATGCTTGGCTTCTCTATTGCCCTCGCATTGCCGTTCACACTCTTCGCCATGTTCCCGGCATGGCTCAAGTCAGCTCCTAAGTCTGGCTCTTGGATGAACACACTGAAGGTGAGCCTCGGTTTCGTGGAGCTCGCATTCTCTCTGAAGTTCCTCTCTGTTGCCGATCTCGCTTACGGATGGCACATCCTCGACCGTGAGACATTCCTCGCTCTCTGGATAGCTATCTTCTTCCTCTTGGGTCTCTACCTCATCGGCAAGCTCAAGTTCCAGAGCGACGTGATGCTCGGTGAGCCAAAGCCAATGCCAGTGCCTTGCGTGATGCTCGGTCTTGTTTCTCTGGCATTCGCCGTATATATGATTCCTGGTCTCTGGGGTGCTCCTTGTAAGGCTGTCAGCGCCTTCGCACCGCCGATGAACACACAGGACTTCAACCTCAATACCAACGAGGTGAAACCTAAGTACACTTCTTATGAAGAGGGTGTAGCTGCCGCTGCAGCACAGGGCAAGCCTATCCTCATCGACTTCACCGGCTTCGGTTGTGTGAACTGCCGTAAGATGGAGGCTGCCGTATGGACAGACCCACGCGTTGCCGACAAACTCAACAACGACTATGTGCTCATCTCTCTCTATGTTGACGACAAGCAGCCGCTGGCCAAGCCTATCGAGGTGACCGTGAACGGACAGAAGCGCACTCTGCGTACTGTCGGTGACAAGTGGAGCTATCTGCAGCAGAGCAAGTTCGGTGCTCTCGCACAGCCATACTACGTGACCCTCGGTCCTGACGGTATGCCTCTCTCTCGTCCATTCTCATTCAAGGAAGACGTGTCAGACTATCTGAACTTCCTCCAGGAGGGCTTGGACAATTATAGAAGCAAGCAGAACGACTGATAAGCAAATACAGAGAAAGGGACAGCCTGATGATGCATCGTCACGTCGGGCATGTCCCTTTCTTGTTATATATAATATGGTGTGAATGAGGCGTCTGTCATTCTCCGATGCGCCTTGATTGTATAACTTAAAAACAAAGTACTATGATAAAAGACCTTCTCGCATTTCTCGATGCATCGCCAGTGAATTTCCTCGCAGTGAAGACCCTCAAGGAGCGTCTTGCCGCTGCCGGTTTCAAAGAGATGGATTCCACTGCTCCCATAGGCACCATTGAGCCAGGCGACCAGCTGTTCTTCACCAAGAACGACTCCTCGCTCTATGCCGTCCGCATAGGCAGGCAGACTATCGCCGATGCGGGATTCCATCTGATATGCGCCCATTGCGACTCGCCCACCTTCCGTATCAAGCCGAATCCGGAAATGGTATGTGAGGGAGGCATCACGAAACTCAACACCGAGGTATATGGTGGACCTATCATGAGCACATGGTTCGACCGTCCGCTGAGCCTCGCCGGAAGAGTCATCTTGCGCACCGACAATCCGCTGCAGCCGGAAACCCGTCTGCTGCATGTGAAGCGACCATTGCTGCAGATCACCAATATCGCCATCCACTTCAACCGTCAGGTGAACGACGGTGTGAAACTGAGCAAGCAGAAAGACATGCTCCCGCTGCTCGGTATCGTGAACGACCAGCTTGAGGCTGGCAACATGCTGATGAACGTCATCACCGGCGAACTTGGTGTAAAGGCGCAGGATATCCTCGACTTCGACCTCTATCTCTACGACACTGCTCCTGCCAGCACCTTCGGTGTGCATGACGAGTTTATCTCTGCCGGCAGACTCGACGACCTGAGCATGGTTCATGCCGGACTCATGGCGTTGATGATGAGTGGCGGTGTGCCGGAGACTACACAGGTGCTTGCCGTATTCGACAATGAGGAGACGGGCAGCCAGACAAAGCAGGGAGCCGGCAGCCCGTTCCTGAGCAGTCTGTTGCAGCGTCTGGTGTTCGCACAGGGTGGCCAAATGTCGGATTTCTACCGCAGCGTGGAGAAGTCGTTCATGATTTCTGCCGACAATGCCCATGCCTGGCATCCTAACTATCCTGAGAAGTTCGACCCTACCAACCATCCTATGCTTGGCGGTGGTCCATGCATCAAGTTCAATGCAGCCCAGAAGTATGCCAGCGACGCCGTTTCGGCAGCCATCTTCACAGGCATTTGTGAGAAAGCCGGTGTGCCATGCCAGCGCTTCGTCAACCATAGCGACGTGGCAGGCGGCAGCACCCTCGGCAATATCCTTGCTTCATCATTGCCTCTGCGTGGCGTAGACATGGGTAACCCTGTCCTCGGCATGCACTCCGTGCGTGAGACGGGTTCTGTGGCAGACCATGAATACTGCATCAAGGCATTCACGGAGTTCTATAAACTGTGATTTGCAGAGCGTAGACCTGCATAACCCCCAAAATGCGGTCATCAGGTCGTTCAACGTAATACCCAAAACGGTCATCCCTCTTTGCTGTATTTGCAATGTGGGATGACCGCTATCGTTTCTAATATGTCGTTATAGCCTTTTGGCCTTCAAATGATAACTGAAAGTCTTTCTTAATGGCTGTTGTTGTCAGTAATTACTTTCTTGCCGTTGATGATATATACTTTTCCTTTTTCGGTAGTTGTCACTTTTCTGCCGCTCAGGTCATAAATGCCTTGCTTGGATTCCTGCTGCTCTATATTGATGTCATTTATAGTTGAAGTCGGGAAATCGTCTGTTTCTATGAAATTCGTAAAATAATCCCAACCCTTGGCATTGCGGTATTTCTCGGCTGTACCAGTAGGTACATATACCGGGATGTCATTAGGAGTACCTGGATAGAAAGGCGTTGCTCCTGAATTCATATTGACTTTGCATACTGGCGGCTCGGCAGCCATGCTGTAGATGCGTTTTATATTTGTCCAATTTGTGCAGCTTTCAGCTCCAAGGGTCTTCAAGGATGCGGGGAAAACAATTTCTTCTAATGCATTACATTCGCTAAACGCCTGATCTTCAATTTCTTCCAATCCTGCAGGTAATTCCAATTTCTGTAAATTATAACATTCGTTGAATGCACCACTCTTGATGACCTTGACATCAGATGGTATGCTGAAATCTTTCAATTCTATACAACACTCAAGAAATCGAGGAGGGATGTATGTCATTTCTTCGGGCAAAGATATTTTTTCCAGTTTGAAATTATATCCAAACTGTGATTCGCCTGACCAGATAATATTCGGATTCGAGATGACCACCTCTTTAAGCCGACAACCCCTAAACGCCTCATTCCCGATTTCCTCCAATCCTTCAGGGAAGTTTATAGATGTTATTTTAGATAAATAAAAGGCTAATGCCCCTATTTCTTTGATTGTGGAAGGCAACACGACGCTGCCTTTCAATTCTGAGCAGTTTATAAATGCCCGCTCTTCTAACTTTTCGAAACCTTCGGGAAACACCAGAGGGTTGGTCTTCAATAACCAACAATTCTCGAAAGCAGAACTTTCTATGCGTTGGAGACTGGTTGGAATGTTAATGTCCTCTAAATTATCCACAAAATTAAAAGCGCTCTGACCTATTACTTTCAATCCTTCAGGGAAAATGATTCTTCTTAGGCCTATCGAGTATATAAATCCATCAATCACTTGTTCTTTTGGACGGCAAAAAGCCCATTCTGGTATTACGCCATTAATAATTTCGGCGTTTTCCAAATTGATGACGGATAGCCTGCCATAGAATGTCCCACTCCAGAGGGTGTAGAAATCCGTATCGTTGATAGGGCCGTTTACTATCAATGAATCCACATTGTTTATATCGTCACCAACCTTTTCTGCCAGTTGACCGGCGGCGGTAGTCGTGACGTTCAGATATACAGGCTGTTCTCGAACTTCATCGGCATTGTTCGACCTAAAAGGATACCTCATAGACAATCTGTTGGCAACGTCAGCTTGTCTTATGCAGAGAGGAATCGTGTCGTTAGATATGCTATGTGCTGATAGTGAGCAAATTAGCAAAAAGAATAAATAAAATAAACGCATAATTATTATTATTTTAATTTGTAATATATGAAATCATATTGACTATGGAAACGCTATGATTTCCTTCTTGTCACAACTATTCAATTTCGATTTTTTGTCGATCAACCACATTTTCATTTACGCTAAAGGAAACGACATATATTCCCTTTTTAAGATTAGAACCGTCCAATGTCATAGTGGCATTCCCTTCTTGTACCATCTCGTTTATTTTAGTGGTGCCGTCAATTGTAGAAGTTACTAATATTGCCGCATTCTTAGGTGCATTGCCTTTCAAATTAATGAAAATGGTTTTGTCCTTTGCTGATGCAGATTTTATTCCGATGTTGCTACTTAAAGATATGTTTTCTGTCACAACATTCCCGTCGTCCATCATGGCAGCAACTGTGAAAGTGTTTCCGTTTTCTAATGGCGTTACTTCAATGGTTTTGTTGTTTCCTAAAGTTTCACCTCTTCCATCAATCCATTTCAGATTAGTAAATTCTTTATAATTTTCAACTTCAAGCAGGTATTTCCCGTCATTTTGTGGAGTTGACATTACTACAGGAGTAACAGGCATACTTGTTGGGACTGTTGGCGATTCGACGATAAACGTTTCTCCGCCTATAATATTCCCATCCATGTCTTTCTGAACCAGATCAAGTGTGTACGTAGAACTGCCTATTTCATACCGGTTAAAATCGAATTTTAGTTGAATCACATCAAATTCATTTGCCTTAAGAGACAAATTTAGGATCTTGCTCTGTGGAGATACAAACTTCACTTTTCGCGGACTCGACGTATTGGTTTGCCTTATATCTTGAGATTGAAATCCTCCTCGTTCCCAAGCGTCATATATCTTTTGGCTCATCGTTATTTCTACTTTCGCTCTATTATATATAGTTGAGTCAGCGTGGGTTGCAGGAATAAGTTCTAGCGTGTACGCTTTGTCTACGGGGTGCACATTCCTCACATATACCTTAAACGTCTTCTCAACGTCTTCTTTCCGAATGATTGTCACGTTCTTCTGAGCTTGGTCGTTGTTTCCAAGCAAGTCGAAATAAGTTTTACCTTTTTCATATCCGTCATCGTATGAGGTATCCATTATTCTAGCCAATAGACAATAATGAGAGTCGTCGTCTGGCTCTTTGGACATGATTACAGGTAGTGCCCAACTAATGCAGAGGTCTTTATAATCCCCTGCTTTGATTGTGCCGATATTTTGAGGTTCCATATAATGGCCAGTCACATATTCGCCATTGTATAATTCGCGCCCCTTCCAAGCTTTTGCCGTTAATCCTGTAGATGCTTTCGCCCAATATACCAAGAGCCATTTGTTATTGGTATTGAAATCTTCTTTGCCCCTATTGTGAATGCGGACATATACAAATGCTGCAGGGTGGTCTGAAGAATATTCTGGATTTTGATGCTCGTATATGCTGTCTTTTTTATTTCGTACCCAAATTGAAGGGCTCTTCCAAAATTCCTTAGTAGTCAAGTTGGGTTCTTTGCCTGTATCTTCAGGGTTGTCTTTAATATATAAGTCTACAGATGGAGCCAGATGGTTAAATGCCAAATCTTCTCCTACGGAAACAGGCGTGGAGACATACATAGGATGTTCTGCAGGTCGCCTGTCATTGGCTCTTGCATAATTGAAAGCTTCTTCCATGGTTACTCTACCATTGTTGTCAACGTCTGACTGTATGTGGGCATTATCATGGGTCGCTTCATTTACTGCGCAGGTCCATTGATATACGAACTCATCGTAAGGGATGTCTTTGCAAGACCATGACGACTCGCTTCCTTTTGAGGCTGCCGCCACGACGCATCCCACTTTTGTTAAATTATCATTGAAACCGCCGGCAAAACATTGTCCAAGGACAACGTTGACATTAACGAGCTTAGAAGTAAACGGTTCAAGCAATGATGCTAATTCGTAATCGTATAGTCTTTCATTGTTCCACAAACAAATATAAGATATGCTTTTCTTGTCATCCGTTCCGCCATGGTCTATAACATATAGGAACAGATGATCGTCTTTCCTTAGTTTGCTGCTTAAAAGATCAAGGGTCTTTCTTACGTTTTCTTTTGATGCGGCAAGCTTGATTTCGTCTACGCCATCATTGTCAAGGTCGAGTGGTTGAGACAGGTAAGTTCCAGATATGGATCTCATGTCTGCTGCAGGATTGTTACCGTCAGACATTATGGGGTATACATTTTCTTTTGGTACACCATATTTGTTTACCAATGTTTGGTAAATAAAAGAACAGTCATTCCAGTAGCGCTCATAGTTGGTATTCATATTTCCGCCACCGCTTATAATGATGGCATAAGTTCTTTGTGCAACCTCGGGAACTTCGTTTGTGGAATTGCTCTTTTTAACTTGAGGTTTTAAATTCACATTGTTTCCGTACCTGTTCTTTACAAGAAGTGGTGTGAACTTGTCATTTGGAGGCATGCTCATTCGCTTAATGTTAGGTACGATCTCATCGATGCTGCCACATGTTGACTTTGGAATGCCCAAAATGAAACAGTCGTGTTCCCAACCTTTCATAGGTTCTGCATCCACAAAGATTATCCATACGGCTGAATTCATGTCCTTGTTGATGTAATAATCAACATCTTTACCTGTAAATTGTTTTTGGGCAATGTACAGTGCTTCTTTTTCGGAAACTCTGCGATAGCTCTGAGCAAATGTTGCCGTGGAAAAGCTACAGATAAATAATAATAAATAAAATAGTACTTTTTTCATGATGTAAAAAAATAGGTTCGTACTATGTTAATTAACACTTTGTTGCTTACAAGCTATTATGTATTGCAAATATATAGATAATTTATTCTGATAGATAAAATAAGTAAGATAATATGTTTAGTTTATAAAATATTAACATTTAGAATATGCTGTGCTCGTAAACACCTGTTAAGAATTACACCAATCTCACCTTATTGCGATAATAGGTAGTTAATGATTATTGCTGACATGGCAAGCCTTCTAAACAGATGTTCATATATGTTCATGTGATTTTTAGTTTCTGTATCGGATGGGCTAAAGGAATATAGTGGCCAAAGATTTTCAGGAAAATCCTTTGCTGCTTGGAGTTGATGTGTTATATTTGCCGTGAAATTGAGAAATATGCTTTTTTGCGTCCTTATAGTCCGTTGAGGTGAGGGCGGGAGAAGGCAGGGATTGTTATAATTATTAGAAACAAAACTTATCATCAACAAATGGATCCAATATTTATCACCGGACCATGTGTCATAGAGTCGGCAGAATTGCTCGACACCATAGCGGCAGAGATAAAGCGACTAAGCGACCTGACGGGCCGCACATTCTATTTCAAGGCATCCTTCGACAAGGCAAACCGCACGTCGATACACTCCTTCCGCGGCCCGGGACTGGAACGCGGACTGCAGATGCTTGCCGACGTGAGAGAGAAATACCATCTGCCGCTGCTCACCGATATCCATGAGAGCTGGCAGGCAAAGGCAGCCGGAGAGGTGGTGGACGTGTTGCAGATTCCTGCATTCCTGTGCCGCCAGACCGACCTCCTCGTAGAGGCAGCACGCACCGGACGCACGGTGAACATCAAGAAGGCGCAGTTTCTTTCTGGCGAAGACATGCGCTATCCAGTGGAGAAATGCCGTGAGGCAGGTGCCAAGGAGGTGTGGCTTACCGAGAGAGGCAACAGCTTCGGATACAACAATCTTGTGGTGGACTTCCGCAATCTGCCAGCCATGTCGCAGTATGCCGACCGCGTGGTGATGGACTGCACACACAGCGTGCAGCGGCCAGGAGGAGCCGGCGGCAAGACTGGCGGCGACCGTCAGTATGTGCCGATGATGGCGTTGGCGGCAAAGGCGTTCGGAGCACAGGGATATTTCTTCGAGACGCATCCCGACCCGGACCATGCCCTCAGCGACGGACCGAACATGCTCTATCTGAAAGACCTCGAAGGAGTGGTGAAGAGTCTGCTTGACTAACAGAAACTGCCGTCCCGTCAGTCTGTGCTGATGGAAATAATCGGAAAACAAAAGTAGAATTATGAAATACACACATACAGCAATAAAATGTATCGAGGACGAGTCGAAGGCTCTCCTTGAACTCATACCCAATATCGACGACAATTTCGACAAGGCTGTCGATATCATACTACAGTGTAAGGGAAAGCTCATCGTTACCGGAGTGGGCAAGAGCGGACATATCGGTGCGAAGATTGCCGCTACGCTCTCTTCAACGGGAACGCCGAGCTTCTTCATCAATCCCCTTGATGCCTTCCACGGCGATCTCGGCGTGATACAGGCAGAGGATGTGGTGTTGGCATTGTCTAATTCCGGACAGACCGATGAGCTGCTGCGCTTCCTGCCGTATCTCATCGAACATAAGATCCCTGTTATCGGAATGAGCGGAAACCCGGAGTCGCTGCTCGCCAAATATGCCACTGCCCATCTGAACTCCAGAGTGAGCCGTGAGGCTTGTCCGTTGGGACTCGCTCCCACATCATCCACTACGGCAGCCCTCGCCCTGGGCGACGCCCTGGCATGTGCGCTGATGGTGGCACGCAACTTCAAGGCTACCGATTTCGCACAGTTCCATCCAGGCGGTTCGCTCGGCAGACGACTGCTCACCAGGGCTAAGGACGTGATGCGTTCCGACGACCTGCCTGTAGTAGACCCTCAGACGAAGCTCGGCGAGGCCGTTATACATGTGAGCAACGGCAGACTGGGACTGTGTGTGCCGGTGGTTGACGGCAAGGTGGTGGGTCTCGTCACCGACGGCGACATACGCCGTGCGATGGAGAGCTCGCAGGACAGATTCTTCCAACTCACCGTTGCCGACATCATGACGAAGACGCCGAAGATGGTGTCGCCGGAAATGAAGATTACCGACATAGAACAGGTGCTCCATCAGAACAAGATACACTGTGTTCTCGTGGTTGACGAGGAGAAGCATCTGCTTGGCGTGGTGGATTCATTCCGAACTATGTTGTAGAATTTTTCAGCTATGTATATAAGCACCAAAACGGTCATTAGGTCGACAAGGCCTAATGACCGTTTTGGGATAAAAAGGTTGGTGGAGCAGATGCAAGGTCTTATTTCAGTTTGCTCCGCTCAATCACGTGCACGAAGTCCTGCCAACCTTTCTTCGCCTTGTATTTTCCCACACATCCGTCAGGAACTACGAGCCATGTGTTCTGCAGCACTTCGCGGCAGAAAGCGTTAGGAGCGTCGTGAGGATTCCTGTTGGTTATTGCTATCGCCTTCAGGTTTGGAGTGTCGCTGAATGCACCTTCGCCGATGTTTATCATGTCATCGCCAAGAGTGACATACTCCAACGAGGTGCAGCATCTGAAAGCGTTCTCACCGATAGTGTGCATGTCTTTCGGACAGTCGAAGCGTTTCAGTTTGATGCATCCCCAGAAGCAGGCGTTGCCGATGGCCTTGAGGTTGTTGTCGGTATGTATCGATTCAAGCTCCGTACACCATTGAAAGGCACTCATGCCGATGTGGCGCAGCTTGGCAGGACAGGTGAAAGTCTTCAGCGGACATCTGGTGAATGCTTGTGACTCGATGAACTTTATGGCATCGTTTAGCGTTATCGACTCCAGCGAGCAACCGTCGAAGGCACCGCAGGCAATCACCTCTATGGTCCAGTTCGTCAGTCCTCTTGACACATTGTATGGAATCTTGACATGCTTCAGGTTCGGTTCCATACACCGTTGTACGGTGGCCTCTCCCTGGTATGTCAGTGCCGTCTCCGACACCATTCCGTATTGTATCGGTCCGGAGATGAAGTATGGCAGATTGAGGTGGTCTTGCGCCATGGCGGCGTTGGTCATGACCATAAAGCAGGTCAGCAGTAGCATCTTCAGTTTCTTCATGATGTTATTGTTTTTTATTGTTCTTGATTATACCTTATCTATTATGCGTTGTCGTTGGTGGAGAGAACGTCCTGTTGTCGTCATACTCTGTTATTCCCCAATCGGTCATCAGTCTGTTGTTGGCTTATTCCAACACATCCCAGAACTCATCGGGCAGCGAGATGTTCTCAATGTCCTTTGCCTCTTCAAACAGTGGGGCGATGTCATCGGCATCGAATCCCGCTATGCCACAGCCGATGGCAGTGACGAGGAAATGGAGTTCGGGATGCTTACGGGCATATTCCACGAATTCGTCAACGTAGGGCTTGATGGTCTCCGTGCCTCCCTGCATGGTTGGGATGGCATACGACTGTCCCTGCATTCCTACGCCCTGTCCCATTACGGCACCGAAATGCAGTCTCGCCGCACGTGCCGCGCCGCCGGCGTGGATGCCCTGCAGGTTTGAACCGAACACGAATATCTCGTTCGGCTTGAGGGCGGTGATTAGTGATGGTGTGATTCTTCTGTTCATGATATCTGTATTTTGTTCTGATTCCTGTTGCCAGTTGGCGAAGCGTGAGAGTGAAGCTGCTGACATCGGACTTGCCTTGCTGAAGCATGCGTCTGCCGAACTGTCTTCCATGCAGGGTTCCATGACCGGAGCCATGGTGAGACCTTCGCCGTAATTCTCGATTACGTAGGGAGTCACCACTTCCTCCATCATCTTCTTGTATCTCATGTTCACTGCAGCCGGAGTGATGCCGAGCTGTGCCGCCACGTCCTTCTGTTTGAATCCGGCATAAAACACCATGTGGGCTATCTCCTGCATCATGCGGTCGTGGTAGTGTGATGCCACAGCCTCTGCCACTTGCAGCAGCATGCCCTCCTCCTTGTCGGTGGACCGCACATATTCCAACACCACATCGGAAGCCTCTTCAGAGAGATGCTCATACTCCTTGTTGTAAGCCTTCAGTGCATCGAGCACCACGAAATGGAATCCCCTCACCATCCATGTAGACAGCTTGGCTGCTTTCGGCTTCTTGAGCAGAGGTTCGAAATGGTGGGTGAGCAACTGTATGTAGTAGTCGTGGGCGAGTGAATAGAAGTCAAGTCCCGCCTTGCCGTGTAGCTGGTATTTTCTGTCGTATATGCTGTATGCACGCCGGCAGTAGCCATAGAAGTACTCTTTGGTCATATCGCCGTTGAAGGATATGAAGCCGTTTAGTATTATGTCGTCTGGAAGATGAGCCATAAGCTGAATGTTGTTATTGTATGCCGATTTTATTCTCCATGGCAAAGATAATGCAAACCGAAGACAATACAAAACAAGCTTGCTTGTTTTTATTGTTGAGGTGCCGCTTATCTTATTCAAAGATAATGCAAACCGAAGACAATACAAAACAAGCTTGCTTGTTTTTATTGTTGAGGTGCCGCTTATCTTATTCAAAGATAATGCAAACCGAAGACAATACAAA
>ERZ773218.129-NODE-129-length-96139-cov-264.353024_pt1 | contig 96139 bp, 70 predicted proteins | sample MGYA00580527_ERZ773218 | MGnify/ENA primary metagenome ERZ773218 (study PRJEB29015, sample SAMEA2737763) | human gut metagenome | biome: human gut; feature: human-associated habitat; material: faeces | place: China | collected 2012 ...
ACTCTTCTAAAATAACAAAATCCAAGCAAGCCCTAACGGCCGATTCGGGTTTAAGTTTCCACAAAAGTAAGGATTTTATGGCTACCTGCAAAGTTTTATGAAGAAAAACGCATATCAACGGGAAAGAAATATTGCCGACCAGTAGGACTTTTGGGAATCACATAAGGACAGGCTCTTCTCAACCCGTTGGCGGAATTAATTTAATCAATATGAGTGAAAGTTGCACATATCGCTGATTCTTAGAAAAACCAAGAATTTCTGAAAAGCTGTCAGACTGTCTGGTTTTTTGTTGTAATATTCTGACAGTCAAATAGTTGACTACCTTACAACTATCAGCCAATTGTCTGGATGGTTTGCTGATGAGAGAAATTCAGACGACAAGATTTGTATGCGTTGGCAGAATACTGAAAACAGGAATATGAGTATTACAACATTAACATATTGGGCATGAGTCTGACAGCAAATCTGCCCAACAGGGGCAAGCAGCGTGCCCATGTTGGGTAACGTGCTTTCCCCACTTGGGCAAGCGTCGTGCCCATTTTAGAACAAACTGACATTAGGATTAAGTGCACTAAATCAATTCCGCCAACGGGTTATATTTTGGCAATGATTCTTGGATTTCATTATGGACTTATTCGAGCAAGTGCTGGAGCACTTCATTTTCCTGGTAACTTCTCTTATGACAAGTTCTCTGACATTAGTCCCACCTAACCACAAGCCCACTCTAACCTTCCCCAATGGAAGGAACATATTATTCCGGATATTGGCATCAGCCCCCACTTAACCTCAAACCCATCCTAGCCTTCCCCAAGGGAAGGAACATATTACTCCGGATATTGGCATCAGCCCCCACCTAACCTCAAACCCATCCTAACCTTCCCCAAGTGAAGGAACATATTACTCCGGCTATTGGCATCAGCCCCCACCTAACCTCCCCCGAAGGGGAGGGACTGATACCAATGGCTGTCTGATTGCCGTCTATAGACACCTGAATATCAATAACTTGACACTAACAGAAGTAACATGCATCTCCCCTATGGGGGAGAACGAGAGGGGGCTGATGTCAGCAGGAAAATCATCTACCTTGGTTTTTTCCTGTTTATCGCTCTTATCTTTGGAATAAGCGGAACATCGGGATAAAAAATAAATAGATTCTGAAGATTTCATTATCAATGAAATCGTATTCTCCGCTCGGTTTAGATAAAATCCTCACGCTCGGAAATGTGAATAAATTCCCATTTCTCTCACTTAATCGGATTTTTGCATTATCTTTAGATAAGAGAAGCGGCACCTCGGGATAAAAAATTAATGATTTATTTTATTCTCCGCTCGGTTTGCATTATCTTTGGATAAGATAAGCGGCACCTCGGCAATAAAAATGAAAGTGTTTTGGCCTTTCATTTTGTATTGCACTCGGTTTGCATTATCTTTAAATAAGATAAGCGGCACCTCGGGATAAAAAATAAATAGATTTATTTTATTCTCCGCTCGGTTTGCATTATCTTTGCAGGCAGAATGCAGAGATGGTTGAAAATATTGTTTATCGTCGCGACACTCGCAATGAGTGGCATGACGCCGGCTTTAGCCTCCGGTCATCATGATGATGACGGGAAGCGGAAAGAGACCGACATGCTCGTGGAACAGACAAGCAACCAGCAGGCGGTGCTCAGCAATGCCAACGAACTCGCCCACCTCTGCTGCTCAAGGCCGGAGCGCGTGGTGCCGTCATCATCTAATTTCTACAACACGCTGCACTCCACGGCCAGGCCAAACACTTTGTTTCATATCCAAAAGAATTCTTTCTGCCACTACCGCGGACTTGGCATTCGCACATCCCGGCGGATAACGGCAGCGCCCTCGTCAGCGTATTATGTGCTGACGCTGCGGCATCAGATTTGTTAGCTCCCGTCATGCCGGTTGGCATGGGTGGCTCAATGACCGTTGTCATAGCCACAAGAGGGAGAAAAAGGAAAAATCCGGACCGGTCGTCAGACACACAGCAAGCAGTAATGAAACAAGGGATTACTGCCGATGACCGTATGGGAACAAACATAACAAACCAGAAATCAAAAGAAACAACAAAATGGCAAGATTCAACAATCTGGCAATGTCGAAAGACCTTGCCAAAGACAACCGTATATCAACGACAAAATCATTTTTCGGACTCTGTTCCAAGACGAAGTATGACGCCACAGGCAGCCTCATCAGCGGTTCAAAGCGCGAATACACCGCCGAAGCAGGAGCCAAGATAGAGCGTGCGCTCAAGGCCTCTGCCGACAAGCAGGCATCACTGCTGGCAGCCATCGGCAAACTGCCCACCACCACGCTCGGCAACTATCTCCTTGAGGAGTGTCATTCTGCCGACAGCGAGTTTGCCGCCCTGCAGCTGTTCCAATACTCACACATGAGCTATCAGCCAGTGAGCAGCGTTTGCGTTTTCGAGGGCAACGATGCCAAGACCGTGGTGGGAAGTCTGTAAACGCTGTAGACGCCATCTGGTATCGTGCCGCAGAAAAGACATAGCGGACAAACAATAAACCCAAATCGGTCATTAGGCCGTTCAATGTAATATCGACAATGGGGATGACCAGTCAATGCGACCGGTCATCCCCCATTTTTTTTCAGTTTCAAACGGTCATTATGCCGTCAGTGATAACAGATCAGCCTCATCCCACCCAAAAGATATAGGCAAGACTGACACAGCTGATGCTCACCCAAAGCAGCACGCCCTGAATGAGCGGTTTGATGCCAACGCTGCGCAGCGTCTCCCTGGTGAGCGACGCTCCGATGAAGAACAGCGAGAGAGTGATGAGATGCTTGGCGAGTTTCGCCACGGCACCGCTGAACTCACCACCCACCGACGCTGCAGCATCACCGATCAGCGAGGCATTGCTCAATATGTAGGTATTGAAGATTATCGCCACCACAAACCAAATGATGAAGCGAGGCACACAGCTATACCATGGTTTCGAAGCCCCCTCTGTCTGAGCCAGCGAACGGCGGAAGAAGAACGGAGTGACCAGAGCGAGAACCACTATCCACAGCGCCCGCGTCAGTTTGATGGTGGTAGCCACCTCCAATGCGCTCACGCCCTGGCTCGCCACCAGGTCGGGATGCATCTGGTCGTATGCCGCACCGGCTCCCACTACAGAAGAGGTGTCGTGGATGGCAATCGCCGCCCACATTGCGAACTGCTTCATCGTCATCCCCAAGGCATCGCCGATGGACGGGAAGATGAATAGCGCTATGCCATTGAGCACGAACACCACGCCAAGTGCCACCGACATGCTCTCAGCCTTAGCCTTGATGACAGGACCGACGGCAGCTATCGCCGAACCGCCACATATCGCCGTGCCGGAACTGAGCAGATAGCTCGTCTGCGAGTCCACACCTAGCAGTTTCCTGCCGAACAGCCATCCCAGGGCGAGCGTGCCGAACACGCTGACCACTGTGAATATCATTCCCTCGCTGCCAGAGGCGAGCGCCTTGTCCACATTCATTCCGAAACCGAGTCCGATGACGGAATACTGAAGGAGCTTCTTCGACATCGTTTTGTTGAACACCGGGAACGCCTTGCCCAGCAGCAACGCGAAGGCGAAACCGATGGCAAGAGCCACCGGCGACGACACCCAATGTGCTATCCACGACAGCGAACCCATGTCGAGTCCGAACACTTCTTCGGCGAATCCCAACAACAGCGACACGCCGATAACAGCCACAACAACGATGTAGCAGATTTCATTTCTTTTCATTACGATTGATGTTTTATCGATTGTTTCAAAAAAACTTGCAAATTCATGCAAAGGTAATCATAATTAGTATATTTACAATGTTGCCTGCATTTTTTGTTTCTTTTTTTATCTATAACCTTGACTCAGAAACCGATATTTTTCATAAATTTGCAGGATTGTATCGCAACGACAAGCAAAAAGAAGAACAAGGAAGGAGCATACTGTAAATGAAGAACAAATATATGATAATCGCCATACTCGCTGCCGTATGCTGCGCAGCGGCAATAGTCTATGCCCTGCGCTGGCGAATGGAAGAGGAGCTTCCACAGAAGCCCACCGCCGTGCGCCGCATAGCGACAAGGAAAAGGCAGGCACCGGAAAGGAAACCGGAAGAGGAGAAGACTGAGGAGAAGGAGGAGCCCACCACCCCACCGTTCATCAACGGCACCGTGACCGACACGGAAGGCAATCCGATGGCGGGCGTAGTGGTGAGCAACGGCATTGACTGCTCCGCCACCGACTCGCTGGGACGCTACAAACTGCCCAACGACTCCACGGCACGCTTCGTATTCTTCACCGTGCCGGCAGACTGCGAGGTGCCCGTACACTCTGCAAAAGACCACACCGCACATTTCTACAAGCCCATCATCAAAGGTGTGTCGCGATACAGCTTCACGCTGAAGAAGCTGGAGGGAGGAGTGGAGAAATACTACAAGATGATAGTGCTGGGCGACCCACAGGTGACTAACGACTTCAACCCCTATTACAACGGTCCCGACGACAAGCCGCTGGAAATCGGCGATGTGGAGAGGTTTGCCACTGAAACGATGGCAGACATAAGACGCACGATACGTTCGCTGCCACAAGAAACGCCGATCTACGGACTCAGTATGGGCGACGACGTGCAATACTACGGCGGTTTCAACCCTATGCTCGAAAAGCAGATAAGAGAAGTGCTCGGTTCGTCGAAGATGAGGATATTCTCCGTCATCGGCAACCACGACCAGGACAACAACCCGGAATATCTGAACAAATGGGAAGAGGCATGGGGACCGACAGACTATTCATTCGACCGCGGCAACGAACACTATGTGTGTTTCAACAACGTGAGGTTCCACGGCAAATATGCCTCATACTATTCGCCCGGCGAACTCTCCGACAGTCAGATGAAATGGCTGCGACAAGACCTGGCGCTGACGCCCAAGAGCAAGAAGGTGGTGCTCTGCTACCACATCCCCTTCACCTTCGGCACCAGTCCCTTCGGCAAAGCCCGTCCTCTCAGCGCCGCTCATGAGAAGGGCCACTACTCATCATCGCGCCTGCCGGCATTGCTCTCGCTGCTCAGCGAATTCAGCGGAGGCTACGAGCTGTTCTGCGGACACACGCATTTCGCCATCAACCACGAGACGGAGATTGACGACCACCACGTGATAGAACACTGCCATGCCGCCGCCTGCGGAAACATCTGGCAGTCGAACATCAACATCTGCGGCACTCCGAACGGATATTACGTTTACACCTTCAGAGGCGGCCGCATGGTGAGCTGCTACTACAAAGGCACCTTCTGGGACGCCCACAAGCAAATGACACTGTTTCATGCCGACACCGACTTCAACGGCGAGTCGTATGCCGCCGACTGGGACCTTCCTCGCGACCGCAGGATAATAGTAGCCAACGTATTCAATGCCGACTCCCGCTGGCGCATCACTGCCGAAGAGAACGGAGTGGAATATCCCATGCAGCGCATCAACTCAAAGGGACAGGACGCCTTCGCCACCGGCTACCACCACAAATATGCCGTGGCAACGAGCTTCCGCTTCATCAGCAAGCAGAACAGCTATCTCATCATGAACCACCTATATTATTATGAGCCGAAGAGCGCCGAATCCAAGATAAGGATAATTGCCCGCGACCCCTACGGCCACACATTCACGGAAGATGCCGAAAACATCGTCACGGAACCTTTCTTCAACTATGCACATTATTATAAGTAGACGAGTTGACAAGTTGACGAGTAGACAAGAGGCATAGAGACAAAAAGACGAGTAGACAAAGAACATTAGTATTGAAAACTTGCTATCACAAGCAATACTAATCTCCTTGTCTACTCGTCTACTTGTTTACTTGTCTACTCGCCAAGAATCACTTCCACATCACCTTGCGGCAAGTGCCATCAGAATATCTCACGATATACATTCCGCCATGACGAGGAGCGTCAGTCAGCTGTCCGCTGACAGTATATACCGATACCACCTTGGCATTCTGCTGCACATCAGAGCCGGCGGTCACTATGCCGTCCATCTTGCCCTTGTATTCCACACATGGAGCGATAGCCATCGACGTAGGGTCGTCGGTATTCTCAAACCACTTGAAGGAGCCGAGTCCGTTGCCATTTTCGTCCTGATCCTCCACGAGCTGCCATGCCGTGTTCTTGTTGCCTTCACCACGGCGCAGACAGAAGATGGAGATGTCGTCGCTGGTATACGGCGATTCTTCGAGAGAAGAGTTAGGGAATGGTCCCACCACTACAAAGAACTCCTCGCCGGCCTTCAGGTCCACCGTAGTGTCGAGATTGAACTTGGTGGCAAGATAGTCGTCGTCGCTATATTGCAAGTCTGCCGTCTTTACCGTAGATGTGGCGAGCACCTCTCCCGGTTCACCGTTGTCTGCCACGGCATTCACCGTGAGCACGATAGGACAATCGGCATCGAGAGCCGTTACCGAAGCGAAGTATACCGCAACCTCTGAGATGGTGGCATTCGCCAGAGGCGCCTTGTATTTCTCTGCAAACTTGTTGATGCCGAGCCAGTTGCTACCGGCATAGTTGCCATACCAGCCCAGAGTGATCTTCTCAAGACTCTTGTTCTCCTCGCTGCTGATATTCCACACATACTGTGCGCCACCTGCCTGCACCGCATATTGCAATACGTCGTTGCTCTGTCCGGCGGCATTCTTCGCAGTCAGGCCCACGCTGACGGTGCCCTTCTTGATGAACGTCACCGTAGGATTCTGCTCCGTGCTCGTCTCCTTGTCGGCAAACTGGAACACCCAGTTCCATTCCGTAGGATTTCCAGTTGACAGGTCGCGGAACGTCACCGGAACGTCTGTAGGCACGAACACGCCAACCCACGGACTCTCATATCCCTCTTCCGGCAATCCGATGAGAGCCGTTGGAGCTTTCTGTGAAACCACCACCAGACCCTTGCGCTCCATCTTGTCGCTTTCGTCACCACGCTTCACGGTGAGAGTGACATCATAGGTTCCTGCCACGTTGTATCTCACCACAGGATTCTCCTCTGCAGAGGTCTCCGTGTCAGCACCAGGGAATTCCCATTGCAGCGTCTCCGGACTGCCCTTGGCAAGACTCTTGAACGTTATGCTCTCACCTTCGAAGATATGAATCTCATCTGCTGCGGCAGGGTCTGACTTGACAAGGCGGAAACCATCAAGGGCAAGATCCTCGCCTCCAAACGGATAGTCGAACACGAACTTCACCTTCTTGCCTGTGTATGCAGCAAGGTCGAACGAGAATTTATTCCAGCCAGGTCCTGTATAAGAATTATCCTGCGCCCAGTCGAAAGCATTCAGCAGAGTGGCGCTCTCATTGGTTTCTGTATCAATGATGTTGAATGTCCACTTGCCGAAAACGAGGTATGGTGCCTGGAAGTATGCGTAGAATTCAACGTTGCTCCCCTCCTCTATTGTCAGCTCCGGACTCTTGAGCTTTGCATTGCCCGTTTCCTGAGCATTATAGGATATTGCGATGGAATATGCGTCGTCTGCCTTTATAGAACTGAACTTCTTGTTTACAAGATTCCATCCGTTGTCTGCTGTCCAATCATTCATCTCCTCTGCAGAGTCAAACCCCTGGTCGTAGTATGCCGTCGCCGCCCTGTCGGTGGTGAAATCGGCCTCCAGCGGTTCGTTGATGACGAACTGTGCCGTAACGACCTCACTGTTCTGGTTGTATCCACGTGTCATGACATACAGAGTGCAGCTCTTGTCGATAGTAAACGAGGTGGTCTTGCCTTCCACTACAGTGCTCTTCGTATAGTCATCCTGGAATTCCTCGGCATCCTTTGCCTCGGTGGAATACCATATCGTCACGGCATTCTCGTCATCGGTAGTCACCGTGACCTCCTGCGGAGCATCGAACGTGCCGCCCGGCGGAGTCACCACCGGAGTCTTCAGCGGCTGCTTGGCCTCAACGGTGACAAACATCTTTGCCGCTCCCGGCTTGAACTCGTCATTGCCGGCAAAGGTGGCAGTGATGATAACGGTCTGAGTGAACTCCACATACGAAGTGGCAAGAAATCCCTTGTCGTCAACCGAACATACGTCCCATTGCGACGAACTGTATTCTATCGGTGACAGTTTGTTCGGATTGAGCAGGTCGGCATATCCGTCATCGCCTGATGTGAGCGTGATGTTCTGCTGATAGAAGCTCAGCTGCGGATCTTTGCGTATCACATACTTTGCCTCAACCACATCACTGTATTCCTCTCCTTCCTGCGCCACGGCCTTTACGACGGTGGTCTCCGCGATATCCAGAGGAGCGGTGTAGGTCATACGGGAGCCGTCGGCCAGTTTAGGATTGCTGCCGTCGGTGGTATAATATATGATACGGTCAGCCGCCGTTGTCGCCTCTGTGGTTATCGCCACGCTCTGCGCCTCGTCGTAGGTTCCGGCGGCTGGTGTGAATACCGGCGGCATGACGGCAGACTGCTCCTTCTCGTAGTCCACTTCTATCTTGCGCAGATAGACAGGTCCCATGTTCTCGCTCGTCTGGTTTATCGTGATTTCTATCTCTCCTTCCCGGGCATCGGCTATGGTGAATGCAAACTCCGTCTCTGCGGCAGAGAGACTTGCCGAAGCCGACTTGCCGCACTGATAACTGCTGCCGTTCACCTTCACTGAGACATCTCCGGCATATTCAGCTTTCTGCAGATAGGCTTTGACGCGCACTGCCGTCACCTTGCCGACTATGCCGCCGGTCCAGAGCCTGACGCTTGATGGCGGTTCGGAAGCAGAACCGACATACTGTCCTTTGTTTGCCGTATAAGCATAAGTTGTGGTACCCACTGCAGAGATGTTCCACTGCAGTCCGTTCAGCTCTGCGGTATAGAAATCCTTTTCCACACGGTTTGTGCCGAAGTTATAGAATCCCTGTCCGCCATTAGCTTTTGAAGTATTCCACTCAAACGACCATGTGTCGGCATTCACCACCTGGGGCAGCAATGCGAGCAGAAATGCAAATAAGAATAGATAGTTCCTCTTCATAAGCATAAATGTTGAGAGTAAGACAAAAATGTTTCTTTCTGTAAGCGAAACAACGCTACAAATATACAATAATTAATCATACAAGCAAAAATAATTACGATTAATCAGTATATTTCTTGATAAATCCATAAAACCGAAATCGGCCAAGCAAAGATTACAGCCCTTTGCTTGACCGATATCCTATTGTTCTTCCTTTAAACCCAAATCGACCATTAGGCCGTTTCAATGTGATATTTTACAACTGCTTGCAGTCTTTTGTCATTTATAAGGCGTCTTTTGCCTGTTTTTAATTCACAATAGCCCGCTATTACTCATTTAAAGCCAGACAAAATCCACTCTTTTAAAAATCAAAATCCAAGCAAGCCCTAATGACCGTTTTGGGTTTATAGTGCCGCATCTGGAATCAACATGTGCTGCGAAGTATCATAGTATCATTCTTGGCCGCCGCCAAGCCTCTAAAGCTCTATAGACTAAAGACTTAACCAGATGATACTTTTCTGGATATTTTACAGAAAAGCATCACAGATGTATCATAGAAGTATCATGCCTTTCGGCATCCCATATTTTCCCCCACGCCAGGGGGAAGACATCCCCACATTAGGGGGTTCTGTTCCCCACGGCGTGGGGGAAATCCGAGGTCAATATTTTACGAATTACAAGTCTATGTTTTACGAATAGCAAGTCTATGTTTTATTCATGAAATGCCGGTTGTCCTTGTCATTGTTTATGGTTTTGTTTTGGCAAACATACCCAATAACAAAAATACAGGCAAAATACGTTCGTAAAGGAGATGCCAAAAGCGGACAAATGTAAATAAAACATTAAACTGTCCAGACAATTACCAGATGGTTTTTTCGCCATAAATAACACACAAGTATCTGATTGACAAGCACTTTCACACACGCGACCAGATGACTGACGGTTTTCTTGAAAATTTCGTTGATTTATGAAAAAACCGTTGCAGCAACACGAATCCATATATCGGGATGCATTAACCCCCAAACGGTCTAATGACCGGTTTGGGTTAAACCTACCAATACCCATCACTCCACATCTCCCGGTCTCACTCCGTATTCCTCCTTGAATCTCTTGGCGAAATACGACGAAGTGGTAAAACCTACTTCGTAGGCTACTTCGGAGATGTTCTTGTCGGTGGTTTCGAGCAGGCGCTTTGCCTTTGCCAGACGGGCTTTGCGAAGGAGGTCTACCACAGAATAGCCGGTGAGCGCCTTCACCTTGCGATAGAGCTGCACACGGCTGAGCCCCATCTCGCTGCCAAGGTCTTCTACGGAATAGTCGGCATCGGGGATGTGGCGCTTTATGACATCGCGCAACTGGGAGACGAAGGTCTGGTCTTTCTCGCCGAGAGCGTCCTGCTCCTGCTGTTCCTGCTGCGAACCGGAGAAGATGAGCTTCAGCTGCGAACGGCTCTTCAGCAGGTTGGCGACACGTGCCATAAGGGTGTCGACAGAGAAAGGTTTGGTGATGTAGGAGTCGGCTCCCGTGTTGTAGCCCTCTATCCGCTGATCCTCCAAGGTTCTTGCCGTGAGGAGTATCACGGGGATGTGGCTCGTGGCGATGTCGGTCTTCATGCAGCGACAGAATTCCAGTCCGTCCATCACCGGCATCATGACATCGCATACCACCAGCTGCGGCACGTTCTTCTTTGCCTCCGAGAGGCCCTCTTCGCCATTCTGCGCCTCCATCACATTGTATGAAGACGAGAGAACGGAACGTATATACGACCTCATGCCGGCATTGTCGTCGATGACGAGTACGAGAGGGCGGTCGCTGTCGTAGTCTTCGCTGCCTGTCACCAGCGAGAGGTTTCGTTCCGCCACAACATCCTTCACCAAATAATCGTCGATGAGCTGCGTGTCGGACTGTATCTCGGTCTGCTTGTCAAGCGTGGCGTCATATCCCGGCTGGGAGTCGGGGATGACGAAGGAGAAGGTGGATCCCCTGCCCTGCCGGCTCTCCACCTGCACCGTTCCATGGTGTAAGTCTACATAAGCCTTCACGATGGCGAGTCCGATACCCGTGCCACCCACGGAGTCGGCAGTCTGATAGAAGCGTTCGAAGATATGGCGTTGGTCTTCCTCCGACATTCCCTTTCCGGTGTCTGCAACGCAGACCGTGCATTTGCCGCCGGCATGAGCCAGCGTCACGGTGATGGTGCCCTTTGCCGGAGTGTATTTCAGGGCGTTGGTCATGAGGTTGAAGAACACATGAGCTATCTTCTCACGGTCGGCAATCACGATGCTGCGGTCCTCGCTTGTCTCCATACCTACGCTGATGCCCTTTCTCTCTGCCACGGCACAGAAATCCTCTGTCCATGCCTTCAGGTCGGCGGCGATGTCGAAGCGGTTGAGAGAGAGTTTCGCCTTCTCGTTCTGTATCTTGCGGAACTCCAGTATCTCACTCACCATCTGGGAGAGGATTCCAACGTTGCGACGTATCATCTCAACGAGTTTCCGCATTTCGCCACTGATGGTGGGACTATCCGCCAAGCGTTCGGCAGGTCCGGAGATGAGGGTGAGCGGAGTGCGCAGCTCATGTGAGATGTTGGTGAAGAAGCGCAACTGCGTCTGAGTCATCCTCTCCATGTCGTCGGTCATCTTCTTCTGCTTCTGAATGCTCTCCTGCAGCTGGGCATTGTATCGCTTCTTTGCCAGATATGCCTTCAGGGCAAGCACACAGACGATGATGAGCATCGCCACGAGGAAGAGCAGCATGAAGAGATAGCTGCGCTGGGTGTCGAAGGCATTGGTGATGGTCTCCACCCTGCGGCTCAGCGATATCAGATTGTCGCTCTGGCGCTTCATTTCTTCGTCTTGCATGAGCAGCACGTTAGCGTTGTCGGTGGTGACGAGCGCCGAGGAGAGGAGGTTTTCTCTCTTGAACTTCCTCTTCTCTAATATGTCCAACGCCAGCTGCAACACTTTGTCGCCCCGTGTGGGATAGATATACGAAGCCAGCAGTTCGCCGTCTCTCACCATCTGCAGTCCGCCGCCTTCGAGCGCCACGGCGTCGATGCCGAGAAACTTTATCTTGTCAAGATCCAGATGATGCTTACTGGCTGCCTCTATCGCTCCTTTTGCCATGCGGTCGTTATGGGCGAAGACGTAGTCGAACTCGGCATGAGGGCCCGACAGAAGGGAGTCCATCAGATGGTAGGCTCTCTCTTGGGTCCAGTCTGCCATCAGATGGCCCACGATATCCATGTTGGGATGAAGGGCTGCCTCATGGTCGAAACCTTTCTGGCGGGATTGTGCCGGCGACGACGATTGCAGTCCGCAAATCTCAAGAATTCGTCCGCTTCCGCTTATCTGAGAGGAGAGGAACTTTGCGATGTTGCGTCCCATCTCCTCGTTTTCGGCACCGATATATGCGGTGTATTTGTTGGATGACGTGCGGCGGTCGAACACTATCACCGGAATTCCCTTGTCGTAGGCCCTGTCCATTGCTTTAGCTACATCTCCCTGTATCGGTGCTACTATCAAGAGGTCTACGCCCTGTTCCACCAACTTGTCTATCTGCTTTATCTGTGTATCCACATCATCGTCGGCAGAGACGATGCGCAGTTCCACGTTGTCGTGGGGGAAGGTGGCGATGCGGAGTTCATCGTTCATCTTTTTGCGCCAAATGTCCTCGCTGCACTGCGACACGCCGATGACGTATTTGGGAGTACGCTTTCCGCATGATATGAATGCGATGACGAGCAGTGCCGCCAACATCCAGCGTATTGGATTCTGAGTTTTCATAGGCAGTAGTAGTATACGGTTTTGAATCAGCAGAGCTTTTCTATTGGATATTATCTTATGGGTATCTTTAACGGCTATTTCTTCCTGGTATCCGGAAGCAGTCCGGCCACGATGCCAAGCAGCGGGAGGAAGGCGCTGACACGGAAGATATAGTCAACGCTGGTCTTGTCGGCGAGCCATCCGAAGAAGGCGGCCCCCAGACCGCCAAGACCGAACATCAGTCCGAAGAAGATGCCGGCGATGAGTCCGAGCTTGTCGGGCATGAGGTCGGTGGCATACACCACGATGGAGGAGAACGCCGAAGCTATGACAAGTCCTGACATGAACGCCATGACCACCGTGAGCCACAGGCTATCTACAAACGGCAACGCCAAGGCGAAGGGGGCTGCACCGAGGATGGAGAACCATATCACGTACTTCCTGCCGAAACGGTCGCCGAATATGCCGCCAGCCACCGTGCCGATGGCGAATGCAGCGAGGAAGGCGAAGAGGCAGAGCTGTGAGGTCTGCACACTGACATGGAATTTGTCGATGAGGAAGAATGTGAAATAGTTGGTGATGCATGCCGTATAGAAGTATTTTGAGAATACCAGCACCACGAGGATAATGAGCGCCATGTGTTTGCTACGCTCCGAGATGCTCGTGTTGGGAGCTGGGGCGGCGATGGAATGATCCTCTCGGTAGGCTATCAACGCCTTATACCATCTGCCCACCTTCAGCATTATCAGCGAAGCGAATATTGCAGCGATGGAAAACCAGGAGATTGCCCACTGTCCGAAAGGGAGCACTATGACTGCCGCCAACAGCGGTCCGACGGCCGACCCGCCGTTGCCGCCCACCTGGAAGATAGACTGCGCAAGACTTTTCTTGCCTCCCGATGCCATCTGCGCCACTCGGGAGGCTTCGGGATGGAATACAGTGGAGCCGAAGCCGATGACGCTCACCGCGAGGATGATCATCCAGAAATTGCCGGCAAAGGCAAGCAGGAGGAGTCCGGCCAGTGTGAAGCACATGCCCAGCGAGAGGGCATAAGGCCGCGGATGGCGGTCGGCATAGAGCCCGGTGAAGGGTTGCAGAATGGATGACGCCAACTGGAACACGAAGGTGATGAGTCCGATCTGGGCGAACGAAAGCGAGAAATCTTCTTTTATCATCGGATATATCGATGGTACCACCGACTGTATCATATCGTTGAGGAAATGGGATATGCTTATGATTATAAGTATGGCATAGGCTGTGCCCTGCATAGCCTTCGCGTTGTCAGCATTGTCGCTTGACGTTGATGTTGATGTAATAGTTCCTTTATCGTCCATCTTATCCTTTTCCATTTCTTTTTAATTTGATTGATATGCTGAGATGCAGCTTATCTTATGCAAAGATAATGCAAATCGAATGCAGAACAACAAGCTTGCTTGATTGTTATGCTGAGATGCAGCTTATCTTATGCAAAGATAATGCAAATCGAATGCAGAACAACAAGCTTGCTTGATTGTTATGCTGAGATGCAGCTTATCTTATGCAAAGATAATGCAAGGCGAGAGCAGAACGAAATAAATATATTTATTTCTTATGCCTAGCCGAAGCTTATCTTATGCAAAGATACAAAATTCCGCGAATTACAAAGATAATTACACTAATGATTACAATGATAATTATGGTCCAACGGATTTGGAATAAAAAAAACTCGCTATCGGATGGATAACGAGTCTTGCTTTTGGTGGGCGTTGACGGATTCGAACCGCCGACCCTCTGCTTGTAAGGCAGATGCTCTAAACCAGCTGAGCTAAACGCCCGATTGTTATGTATCTTGGAATCGGACCAAGGCTTGATGACGAGTTTGGTGGGCGTTGACGGATTCGAACCGCCGACCCTCTGCTTGTAAGGCAGATGCTCTAAACCAGCTGAGCTAAACGCCCGTGCTCTCATTAAGCGGTTGCAAAGGTAAGGAGTTTATTTTAAACTTCCAAACTTTTCTTGATATTTTTTTCACTTTCATTAAAAAAAGATTGTTTCCCGCTGAAAAGAGATGTCTACAAGACCGCAACACCATATTATATTTTAATCCAAACGACCGTTAGGCCATTTATCCCAAATCGGTCGTTAGGGCTTGGACTTTAGGTTTCAGAAGAGAGAACCGGCTCGGGGTTTAGCCACCAAAAGCGCTAAAGGAAAGCAATCGAGGTCAAGTAATCGACACTTCGCTCCTGGAATCCACGCCGCCATCCAGACCGGTGTCATGGTGACGCCCCATACGGAACTGTATTTCGAACCTTCAGCCACAATGTATACAAAGAATCTCGAAACATCCGTCTGCTGCAGTCCGATAAAGGTGGAACTGCGATTCAGCATCGGTACGAAATATCACTTCTAATACACGAACGATTTGTCCGGTATCACAGCGTGGCAAGTTCAGCTTGCCACGCTGATTCTGAAGACACAAACAGTATGACGACACAGATACTGGAGCACAAGCGGTCTGACGACGCTGATAATGGAAGCGCAAACAACCTAACGATGCTGATAATGGAAATACAAACGCTCTGACGCCGAAAATACAGAAAACGCAAACAGCCTAAGACAGAGAACATATCAACTGTCTTAGGCTGTTATTATTTTGCCACAATCAGCCAGATATCAGGCTTGCCTGGGCTTTATCCCGAAATGGTCAGCCGGCCGCTTATTGTAGTAACAGTATAACTGCTTGCAAGTAAGCCCTTATGACTGGTTTGGATTTGTTTCAGAAGAGTGGAACGTCCCTACTCCATTGTCCACAGAGAGGAAGCATGGTCTTTGGCGTTCTGATCGGGCACTACTGCTCCCGGATGATAATATCCGAGAAGCTTGATGTCCCATATCAGCACACTGTATGCCGGAATTCCATTGTAATCCGTTGTGCCATATCCCATTGTCCATGGCATATACACACGCCAGCGGTCTCCGATGTGCATGCGCTGCAATGCTGTGACATATCCGTCAACCAATATGTTTACCGCCCATTTCTTTGCCCGTGCCGTCAGCGGATTGTAGCTGTCGAAGTCTCCCTCGTAGCTCTTCTCGAAGAAATATCCCTGCGGATGGCTTGTAGAAGGCAGCAGTTTACCTTGGTTATGCACGAGCACGGAGTCGGAGTATAGCGGACAACCGCTTCCGGTGCCCACCTCCTCTTTGTGCACCACGATATAGTTCGTGCGAGAGAGCGTAGTGTTGTTCTCGCTCATCGACCAGCAGCGTATGGTATCCCACATACCGTCTCTGTTCTCTATCGCCACATTGTAGATACTGTCGAAATAGGCAACGTTGCGTTTCTCCCAGTTGGGATATTCAATCAGTTCGTTGTCTGTCTCGCTACATGCCGTGACGAGTCCGAGTGCCATTCCGCACAGGATGGCTAAGGCGAAAAAATATTTGTTCTTCATCTATAATCGTTATATTACTGCAATTTCTTGAGCAGACTTGCAATGCTCACCTTGTCTTCGATGATGCTGTTGAGATCGTCGATGCTTACGCGCTCCTGTTCCATGGTGTCGCGGAAACGCAGCGTCACGCAATTGTCCTTGAGTGTGTCGTAGTCAACAGTAACGCAGTATGGTGTTCCGATGGCATCCTGACGACGGTAGCGCTTTCCGATGGTGTCCTTCTCGTCGTACTGGCAGTTGAAATGGAACTTCAGGTTGTTGATGATTTCGCGAGCCTTCTCTGGCAGTCCGTCTTTCTTCACCAACGGCAATACAGCGAGTTTCACCGGAGCGAGTGCTGCCGGCAACTTGAGCACAACACGTGTCTCGCCGTTCTCCAGCTTCTCCTCCTCGTATGAGTGACACATGATAGAGAGGAACATACGGTCGACACCGATACTTGTCTCGATGTCATACGGAGTATAGCTCTCGTTTGTCTGTGGGTCGAAGTATTTGATTGAACGGCCGGAGAATTTCTCGTGCTGCTTCAGGTCATAGTCGGTACGGCTGTGGATACCCTCTACCTCCTTGAATCCAAACGGCATCTTGAACTCGATGTCGGTAGCTGCATTGGCATAGAAAGCGAGTTTCTCGTGGTCGTGGAAACGATAATTGTCAGCTCCGAAGCCCAGTGCCTGATGCCATTTCATACGGAACTCCTTCCATTTCGAGAACCACTCCTTCTCTGTGCCCGGCTTCACGAAGAACTGCATCTCCATCTGCTCGAACTCTCTCATACGGAAAATGAACTGGCGAGCCACAATCTCGTTGCGGAATGCCTTTCCGATCTGTGCGATACCGAATGGAATCTTCATACGTCCGGTCTTCTGCACATTGAGATAGTTAACGAAGATACCCTGTGCTGTTTCAGGACGCAGATAAATCTTGCTTGCCGCATCAGAAGTGGAACCCATCTCTGTAGAGAACATGAGGTTGAACTGACGCACGTCGGTCCAGTTCTTTGTTCCGCTGATAGGGTCAACGATTTCCTCGTCAATGATAATCTGCTTCAGAGCCTCCAGGTTTGGTCCCTGCATTGCCTCTGTGTAGCGTGCATGAAGGTCGTCACGCTTCTTCTGATGCTCCAGCACGCGAGGGTTGGTCTCGCGGAACTTAGCCTCATCAAAGCTGTCGCCGAAGCGTTTGCGTGCCTTGGCGATTTCCTTTTCTATCTTCTCCTCATACTTGCCGATCTGGTCTTCGATGAGCACATCAGCACGATAGCGCTTCTTTGAGTCGCGGTTGTCGATTAGCGGGTCGTTGAAGGCGTCAACGTGTCCGCTGGCCTTCCATATCGTAGGGTGCATGAAGATTGCAGAGTCAATGCCCACGATGTTGTCGTGGAGCAACACCATGCTCTTCCACCAATATTCCTTGATGTTGTTCTTCAGTTCCACACCATTCTGTCCATAGTCATACACTGCTGCCAGTCCGTCGTAGATATCGCTGCTTGGGAACACGAATCCGTATTCCTTGCAGTGAGAGACGATTTTCTTGAAAACATCTTCTTGTGCCATAATCTTATATAGGTTTTATTTATTTTCTTTTCTCAATTGTCAGCATCCTGACCGCCAAATGTCAGTATCCTGATTCTTAATTGCCTGTATTCTTATTGTCAATCGTCATTATTCTGACGAAATCATTTTGCAAAGTTACACTTTTTCCAACATTTACGTGCCGCATTCTCGTTAAATGTTATCAAAATGGGGTTTCAATGCCTGTTTCATTTCCTTGCCAGCATACGGGCAAATTCTATTATCGTGTCGATGCCGAGAGCCATGTCGGCATCGGAAATCTGCACATTGTAATCTGGTTCTATGCCGAATTCCGTGCTTTGCCTGTCGCGGTTGTACATGGGGCATGCACTGAACCTCACTCCCCACCCGTTTGGCAGTTCGCTGCTGAAAGGCATCCCTGCTCCGCCCCCCGTCTTGTCGCCGACAACGATGCATTGTGGAGCACATTTCATGTATTTCACGAATTCGTTTGCGGCACTGTATACAGAACGGTTTGTCAGCACAAACACTTTCTTCTGCCAACGCAGACGGCCTGACGGTTTCAGTCTCTGTTCTCTCATGGATGAGAAGTCGGAGTGTCCCGTTCCTGTCTTATGCTGCATATATCCCACAAGTGTCTCACTGTTGATGAACCGTGCAGCCAGACGCTCCGCCATAGTGAGTTGCCCTCCCCCATTGTTGCGGATGTCAATGACAAGGGCATTGCATGGAGCGAGATACATCAGCACGTCGTCAAGGTTGCCGTCGCCAATGGCTGCATCAAAAGATGAGCAGCGGATGTATCCCACGTTGTCGTCGAGACGGCGATAGCGCAGCGCCCCGGCTATACGATAATCGGTGGCGAGATAGCGGCGCTCCAGCGAGTCGCTGAAATTCTTGGGATAGTCTTCATGCCATCGCCAATAGCGTGCTGAATTGAAACTGGCATACATGTTGACATGTCCGTCACGCAGTTCGCCGAGCATGTTTCCCAACACTTCGAAGAGCTGCTCGTCGTTCATCCTGTCGTCAATCTGACGGGAATAGCGGTCGTGTACCTCATCCCAATCGAGACCGTATGCCTGCCGTTTATAGTCGAAAAAGCAGTATCTCTCATTAACTATCTTCCATAGCGCCTCAAAGTTTCCGCGTGGCGTGTCGCTCATCTCCTCCTCATCCACACACGACGGGAATGACACCGCCACGGAGAGCAGCATGGCGAGCAGCAACAATGCATGGGTTATCTTTCTCATGGCTGCAGTCTTGTTAGTCTGAACGTCCGCGTTATTCCGATGACGAACAGATGTGAGTAACTGTGATATTTCAGATTGTTCACCTTTGCCTGTCTGTAGTCGCCCATATATCCGAGGCGCAGAGTAGTCTTGGCAATGTTGAAGTCGAGAGAGAGGGTATTGCGCAGCGAGGGTGTGGCGATGAATGTCGTGGGCACTGCGTTGTGGTCGTAGTCGCCTTTTGAGAATATCTCATAATACGACTGTCCGTAGTTGGGACTGAACATCAGTCCGCAGAGCGGCACACTCACCTCATAGTTCAGCGTGAATGGTTTTCCCGCTACAGTGAACTTGTATGCTGCCATCGCCACTGGGGAGATGTCGAAGCTCAGACGAGCCTGTGCCGGATTGTTGCCGTTGCGGGTATTATAGAGGAATCCGATATTGGCATCCGCCATACCACCGGCTCTGACGGTCAGTCTGTCGCCGAAGAGCGTCCATCGGCGCAGGAAACCATAGCAGAAATCGTAGGAACCAGCCATTTCGTTGGCATTGTCGGCACGGTTGCGGGAAAACGATGCCATGCCTTGATGCACGATGAGTCGGCGCCACTTCCGATGTTCGCTTCCGCGGACAGTCTGTGATATGTAACGAAGCTCCGTACCCGAATATTTCTCCGGCGAGAGATAGGTATCAAGGACGTTCACGCCTCCCACTCCCAGAAGTCTCGTGTTCGTTATCACCTTGCCTCTTGACCAGGCGACGCTGTCGTTGCTCTGGGCATGACACGACAGACCGCTTCCGCACAATGGCGGAAGCATAAGCGAGAGGACTGCCAGAAGCAATATCCTCTGCGGTTTCCTGACATACTGCCGTAGATGTTTCATTGTTGTGTATCGCTATTGGGAATCGGGTATAAGCCGTGTGTCATCGTCATTCATCGAAAAGACTCAGCTGCCCTGTTATCTCGTCTATTATCTGCTGTTTCGACTTGCCTGCATCCGGGTCGAGATTCTCCGAAGCCTTATTATCGGCTGTCCCGTCAGCATCTGCCGGCGGCACATCGCCGCCATCAGCAGGTTCAGAATCCTCCGGTTCGGCAGCTACAGGTTCCAGTTCTTCGATCTTTGCAAGTTCAAAGGTGGTGAGTCGTTTGCCTCTTGCCTTGTATCCCTTGACGAGGGCGAATTCGTTGACATCCAGTTCCAGCGTTCCTCTGAAAGCATCGTTGCCGCCAAATGTGAGAAGCAGATGTGGAGCCGGAGTGTCGGTCAGCAGCAGCAGTTCATTCTTCGGGTTCTCGCCGATATAGCTCTGCCTGCGTTTTGTCATCTCGAAAAGGAAACGCTTGATATATGGCGTTCCGCCCTGGTCGGCATCCCTCACCACGGCACACCACACCTTATGAGGAACGAATTTCTCTATCCTCATGATGTTGTCCTCGTAGTGGTTGTTGGCATCGAAATTGGTCATATAGTATTCTCCGCTCTTGAGCACCACGAGGATATGCTCGCCCTCGTTGAACTCGCCGAGCAGAGTGCCGTGGTCGTCGTAGTTGAGACGGTTCACGTCGGCGTCGAACCACACCTTCCTGCCACCCAGCGTACTGTGTCCGTGGCTCTTCAGCGAGATGCGGTGCACAGGGTATTTCGTCAGTATGTTTCCCATTGCCGTTCTGCTCTTCACGAGGATTTTCGAGAAATCCTTCTCTATGAATATGTTCTTGAGTTTCGGCGTCGGGTCGAGCGTCACTTTGATTATCTCTGCCTCACCGTTAGGATTGGCTGTGAAATAGTTCACTCTTGACCCTGGTTTGCCCTGCGTCAGGTCGTAGTCGCGATCGCGTGTCACGGTAGGCACATTAAAGCGCTTGATATAGTAGTTGCCCTGCTTTCCATCACGATACACCACATTATATATCGTGCGCTTGTCGTTCTTCTTGAACACGGCTACATGAATGATATTCTTGCCCACGAACACCTTGTCGGCAACTTTTATCACCTTGTATTTTCCGTCTTTATAGAAGATTATGATGTCATCGATGTCTGAACAGTTGCACACGAACTCGTCTTTCTTCAGACCAGTGCCCACAAAGCCTTCCTGACGGTTGATATAGAGTTTCTCGTTCGCCTCCACCACTTTAGTCGCCTCGATGGTGTCGAAGTTGCGGATTTCGGTGAGACGGGGATGGTTCTTGCCGTATTTTTCCTTGAGGTATGTAAACCAGGCTGCCGTCACCTCCACCATGTTCGAGAGGTCGCGGTCGATGCTGTCTATCTCCGCCTTTATCTTCGCCATCAGCTCGTCGGCTTTGTCTTTGTTGAATTTCAGGATGCGCTGCATCTTGATTTCCATTAGGCGCAGGATGTCGTCCTTTGTCACCTCTCTGATCATCTGAGGATAGTATGGCGTGAGCCTTTCGTCTATATGTGCGCATGCAGCGTCCATGTCGGGAGCGTTCTCGAATTTCTTGTCCTTATATATGCGCTCCTCGATGAATATCTTTTCGAGCGACGCGAAGTGCAGCTGTTCGAGCAGCTCCGCCTTGCGTATCTCAAGTTCCTTGCGTATGAGTGCCTTTGTGCGCTCCACCGAACTGCGCAACACGTCGCTGATGGTGAGGAACTGTGGTTTGTCGTCCTCTATCACGCAGCAGTTTGGCGATATGTTCATCTCGCAGTCGGAGAAGGCGTATAGGGCGTCGAGTGTCTTGTCCGACGACACTCCCGGGGCGAGATGCACCTGTATCTCCACTTCGGCGGCTGTGTTGTCGTCCACTTTGCGCGCCTTTATCTTTCCCTTCTCGATTGCTTTCAGTATTGAGTCTATAAGCGTTGTAGTGGTCTTGCCGAACGGTATCTCGCGGACGACGAGGGTCTTGTTGTCGAGTTTCTCTATCTTTGCTCTCACCTTGAGCACTCCGCCTCGCTGTCCGTCATTGTATTTGCTCACGTCGATGCTGCCGCCAGTGGGGAAATCGGGATACAGCTGGAACGGCTCGCCATGGAGATAGCTCACGGCGGCATCGCAGATGTCGTTGAAGTTGTGGGGCAGTATCTTTGACGACAGTCCCACGGCGATTCCTTCCGCTCCCTGTGCCAGGAGGAGCGGGAACTTGGCAGGCAGAGTGATAGGTTCCTTGTTTCTGCCGTCGTAGGAGAGCTGCCAGTCGGTGGTCTTCTGGTTGAACACCACGTCGAGGGCAAACTTAGAGAGTCTCGCCTCTATATATCGCGGTGCGGCGGCACGGTCGCCGGTGAGGATATTTCCCCAGTTTCCCTGACAGTCAACGAGCAGGTCTTTCTGTCCGAGCTGCACCAGGGCGTCGCCGATAGAGGCATCGCCGTGGGGATGGAACTGCATGGTGTGTCCCACGATGTTTGCCACCTTGTTGTAGCGTCCGTCGTCCATGCGCTTCATGGAGTGCAGGATACGTCGCTGCACGGGTTTGAGTCCGTCTTCGATATGCGGCACGGCTCTCTCCAGGATTACGTAAGAGGCGTAATCCAGAAACCAGTTCTTGTACATACCGCTCAGGTGATGTACGGCGGAGGCATCGAAGCGGTTCGTCGGCTTGTAGTCGGAATGCTCCGCAGGCTGGTCGTCGGCATCGTTGTCTGTCTGCCCATCGCTGCCCTCGCCAGCCGGCTGGTCCTCGCTGCCGGCTGCCATGGCTTCGCCGTCTCCGGGCATATCGCCGTCGTTGTTTCGGGTCAACTCATTGTCGTCTCTTGTCTCGTCATCTCTTGTCTCGTCGCTCATATATGTATTTTCTGATACCTGTGGTTTGTCATGACACCGCAAGCGTTAACCCCACTACCACATGGCGGGCAGCCCACACTTGCGAAACTCATGTCGTTTGTATTATCTCATTGTTCCATCTCCCGCCATCGGCAGGCTTCCACACTACGGCAGACTGCCTCAAATTGGCAAAAAGGAAAATTTCTTCAAAAGTACTGATTTTTCCCGACAATGGCAAATTTATTTTTCAAAAGCCCCATCACAGTGCCTTCAATCTTCCACATTCCCGACAAATCAATGATAATGAACTATTTTTCAATGCTTTTCATTGCTCTGTCGAATAATTGTCTTATATTTGCAATGCCTTACCGCCAGTGCCGCAGAGCGGCGAGCAAAACGATGAAAAACAAAGCTGTCATGACGGAGACAAACGAGAGAAAACTGCCTGTAGGAATACAGTCGTTCAAGAAAATCAGAGAAGAGGGCTACCTCTATGTTGACAAGACCGAAATGGTATGGAATCTTGCCAACAATGGGGCGAGGTATGACTATCTGAGTCGTCCCAGACGATTCGGCAAGTCGGTGCTTGTCGATACTCTGCAATGCTATTTCGAAGGCAGGAAAGAACTGTTCGAGGGTCTGAAAATCATGGAGATGGAAAAGAACTGGACCTGCCACCCCGTGATACGCCTCGACATGAGCAACGGCAGCGACAACGCCAAAGACCTTGAGGCTTATCTCGACTTCGTGTTCTCAAAATACGAGAAGCTCTACGAAACGAAACTCCCCGACACGGCAAGTCTCACGGTGCGTTTCAGCAATATTATAGAAACGGCAAACAAAGTGACGGGCAAACAGGTGGTGATACTCATCGACGAATACGACTCGCCTCTGCAGCATTCGTGGAAGACTCCTGAACATGAGAATTGCACACGGGTATACCGCAGCGTGTTCTCTGTATTGAAGACTCTCGACGAGATTGAGCGCTTTGTCTTCATAACGGGCATAACGAAATTCACACAGATTTCACTGTTCTCGGTACTCAACAACTTGTCGAACATCAGTTTCGATGCTGAATATGCCGGCATTTGCGGCATCACACAGCAGGAGCTGACCGACAATTTCATGCCTGAAACAAGCCTGATGGCTGAGGCCAACGGATGGACTACGGAGGAAACCTTGCGCCAGCTGAAGGCGTATTATGACGGATATCATTTCTGCCGCAAGAATATGATTGATGTCTATAACCCATATAGTCTCGTACACGCCTTAGCGACAAAAGATCTCCGGAGTTTCTGGGCATTTTCCGGTGCCACAACAGCCCTCGCCAAGTTTGTCAACGACATGGAGATCAGACTGAAAGACCTCGACCAATGCGCCATCATCAGCACCACAATAGAATCTTCCGACGTTACCGGTGGAGGAGCGGAGCTGTTCATGTATCAGTCGGGATACCTCACGATAAAAGGATACACCGGAGGCACATACATGCTCGGCATACCGAACCACGAGGTGAGACAGGCTCTCTACGAGATGGTTCTTCCTGCATTGGCGATGCGAAAAGGCAGCGACATACAGTCGGCACAGGCTTTTCTGAATCTTAACCTCTACAACGGCAACATGCCCGAGGCGATGAAACAGCTGAAGGCGCTCGTCGCCGATGTGCCATACAGCAACAAGAAGCTTGCGAGCATGGATATGGAAGAGCGCTACCGCCTCATCATAAGCACTATATTGAATGCCATCGGCATGAGGGTGGAAGTGGAGAAAATGATTTCTACAGGAAGGATTGACATCGTGGCTGAAAACAGTACATTTATATATGTAATGGAATTGAAACTCACGAAGAACGGAGGTGTCAACGCTGCCGAAAAGCAAATAACCGACAACCGTTACACCGAGCCGTTCAAAGCTGACAAACGCAAGACCATAGCCCTCGCCATCGAACTCGACGACTTGGGCAAGGGATTGCTGGAATGGAAACAACTTTGACAAATAAGGCAAAAAGGGAAAACACACGGCAAAGAAACCTGCCGCCCGACTGTCCACAAGTGCAATTCTACGAGAGTTCCGCCACAATAGGAGAAGCTGAGAACGACAGAAGAAGCATACGGGCGAAACGTTTCACCTGTTAACCGACAGCATATTGCAGACATGCAAAACACTCTAATGAAAGAAAGAGAAAAACAATATAAACAGATAAAAGAAAAATGAACAAGAAAATTTTCCTCGCGGGCCTGATGCTCGCAGCAATGTCGATGAACGTATCGGCACAGAAGAAAGACGGCGGCATCTCGCAGCAGATGCTCCAGCAGATCAAGGGATCACAGTCGAAGGGGGCGGCAGACAAGGCTATCTTCAACGCCATCGCAGCCAACAACATCAACGACCTGGCAAAGAACTTCGCCAATGCAGGAGAGTTCGACACTCACTTCAGCGTGGAGACCAAGGCGCAGAGCATCATGAACCAGAAGCAGAGCGGAAGATGCTGGATGTTCAGCGGATTCAACGTGATCCGCGGTAACTTCGCACACGAGAGCGACTCGCTCAAGGTGGAGCTTTCACAGGACTACCTCTTCTTCTACGACCAGTTGGAGAAAGCTAACCTCTTCTTGCAGGGAGTGATCGACTGCGCCGGCAAGCCTATGGACGACACAAGAGTGCAGTTCTTCTTCAAGAACCCAATCAACGACGGCGGTACCTTCTGCGGTGTTGCCGACCTCACTGAGAAGTATGGCGTGGTGCCGACAAGCGTGATGCCGGAGACTTACTCTGCTGAGAACACCAGCAAGATGGCTGCTCTCGTATCTTCAAAACTGCGCGAATACGGACTGAAGCTGCGCAAGATGGTGGCTGAGAAGAAATCCAAGCAGGCTATCCAGACAGAGAAGACCAACATGCTCGGCACTATCTACCACATGCTGAAACTCACTCTCGGCGAGCCTGTGACAGAGTTCACATTCGCTTTCAAAGACAAGAACGGCAAGGCGCTGGAGGCCAAGAAATACACTCCTAAGTCGTTCTTCAAGGAACTGACCGGCAAGGAGACTCTCAACGGCACATTCATCATGGTAATGAACGACCCTCGCCGCGAATACTACAAGACTTACGAGGTGGACTTCGACCGCCACACATACGACGGACACAACTGGAAGTATCTCAACCTGCCTATGGACGAGATTGCCAACCTCGCCATCGCATCTCTGAAGGACGGCAAGAAGATGTACAGCTCTTACGACGTGGGCAAGTTCCTCGACGGCAAGCGCGGATACAGCGACATCAACAACTTCGACTACGGTTCGCTCTTCTCTACAACATTCCCAATGAACAAGGCTGACCGCATCGCCACATTCGACAGCGGTTCTACACACGCCATGACTCTCGTGGCTGTCGACCTCGACGCTCAGGGCAAACCTACAAAGTGGAAGGTGGAGAACAGCTGGGGACCTGAGTGGGGACACAAGGGCTGTCTGATTATGACCAACGAGTGGTTCAACGAGTATATGTTCCGTCTCGTAGTGGACAGAAAATATGCTTCTGAGAAAATCCTGAAGCTCGCCGACCAGAAGCCTATAATGGTAATGCCAGAGGATCCTCTCTTCGGTGCAGACAACTAATACCCGCCACGTCCTTCTCTTGAAGACAAGGACCGGACGGCAAAAGAATGAGCAACCTGTCGCAATAGCGACGGCATACTCATGACCCAACCAACAGAATCGGAATATGTCAAACGTATCTGGCATATTCCGATTCTTGCTTTTTTGACAAGAATATCCATACCACATGCCCGGCACAAAGCCACAATTTATTTATTGACAGTAAACAAAATCACCTGTTTTTATTTATTAGCGGTAAATAAAATCATGCAAATACGACGAAAAGGACCACATCGTCGAAGACAAACTGTATATTGATGTAGTGCCTGTATGGAAGTGGCTGCTGACTGATTTCGTCTAAAAATAGGAAAAAACAAAATTTCGTCCAAAACTGTCAGATTGTCTGGTTTTACCTCATAATACACTGGCATACAGACAAATACAGACCTGACAATTGCTTTCAATTGTCTGGATGGTTTGCCAGCACGAAATTTTTCCATTTCTCATCAAATCATAACTAGTTATTATTTTTTTCGCCACTAAATAGCATCGTAGTGGATAAAAACCGGCTTTTTTATCCACTACAGCACAATTATTGGATAAAAAGCAGTATATTGCCATTATCAAAGAGCAAAGATACAAATCACCAAGCCACAATCATTGGAAAAGATAACAAAACTTCAGGAAATGGGCAGCACGCTTGCCCGAGTGGGGCAAGCAGCGTTCTCAACATGGGCAAGCACCTTTCCCCAAGTGGGCACGGGTGGTGCCCAAAACTGTGCCCAAAGTTTCCATGGAATGAAACTTGTATTTTAGTAATCAAAAGTCTGTATTTCAGCCTTTGAAAACAACTGGTATATACCAACAAACATAATGAAACACACACCATCCTCAACTGGAATGCCAGAGAGAATGGGGTGTGTCGTATTTATCCAAAATCGGTCATTAGACCGCCTAATGACCGTTTGGGGATTATGAGGTTATGCTGATTGCAGCGGATTATCCGTAGATGATCTTGCCGTTCTCGTCGCGGTTGTCGTCGATGAACGACTTGTTGTACTGCGTCATGCCGCGTAGCGACATACCCATGCTTGAGAATCCTCCGTCGTGGAAGAGGGTCTGCATGGTGACTTTCCTGGTGAGGTCGGAGAACATAACTACGCAGTAGTCAGCACACTCGTCAGCGCTGGCGTTACCGAGTGGCGACATGCGGTCGGAGAAGTCGTAGAGTCCGTCGAAACCCTTGATGCCGCTGCCGGCAGTGGTGAAGGTAGGCGACTGTGAGATGGTGTTGATGCGCACGTGCTTCTCGCGGCCATAGATATATCCGAAGCTGCGGGCGATGGATTCGAGCAGCGACTTGGCGTCTGCCATGTCGTTGTAGCCGAAGAATGTGCGATGTGAAGCCACGTATGTGAGGGCGAGCACGGAAGCACCTTCGCTCAGGGCGTCGAGCTTCTTGGCAGCCTGCAGCATCTTGTGGAATGATATAGCCGAGATGTCGAGAGTCTTGTTCAGGAAAGAGTAGTCGAGATCGTCGTATGTACGCTTCTTGCGCATGTTAACGCTCATGGCACAAGAGTGCAGCACGAAGTCAATCTTGCCTCCCATTGCCTCCTGGGCTTTCTCAAAGAGGTTTGTGAGATCCTCCACCGATGTCGCATCAGCAGGGATGACGGTAGCGTTGGTCTTCTTGGCAAGCTCGTCGATGGTACCCATGCGGCAAGCCACTGCCGTGTTTGTCAACACGATCTGAGCGCCTTCTTCTACGGCACGCTCTGCTACTTTCCACGCGATAGACGCGTCGTTCAATGCGCCGAAGATAATACCGCGCTTTCCTTTCAATAAATTAAAAGACATAATTTTCTATTGTTATGATTTGTTTGAAATTAATCCGATTCCGGCTTGCCGAGCCACCGCTTTTCCAGACGGAGCGACTCGTCTCCTATGCGCCTTATCGGTGTTTAAGCATACGGCAAATGCCGCTTAGTTTGCTGAAAAAACGGTGCAAAGGTATAATTTTCTGCACATAAACAAGGGATTATGTGCAGAAAAATGACTTTTTATTGTGTTTTTGAATGTTTAGAGTGCTTGTTTTTGCACATTCTCTTCATTGTGTGCACCTCTCAAGATGCGTTCCACGTCGGCAAGAATGCGCCTGAAGGGTTCGGAGTCCATATATCCCATGTTCTTCTTCAGCATCTGCGTGATGTCTTGAATGCTGTTGGTGTAGCACGAGAGTTCGTTGCGCCGCTGGGTGTCGTGTACCGCCTGCCGGCGTATCTCCCCTTCGCGCTCCTGCACGAGGATGTTGCACACGCGCCCCAGGATCGGCAGCACTATCTTGTTGAAGAGGTGATGACCCTGTATATACATATATGTGGTCTGCGGCGTGACGCCCATCCTGATGAGTTCGCTCTTCAGGGCGAGATACGACTCCTTGGCTTCAGGATGGCGCTGCTGCAGCTGTCTCACCTTGTTGTGCACCTTACGGCGCATGTTGTCGATGGAATACTGCGGATTGTGGATGGAGAAGCCGCCGAGTTCCACGATGCGGTTGAGGTCGGTGATGGTGAACTGTCCGTATATGCTTCTGCGATAATGCCATATCGACCATACGAAGAGTGGGAATATCGCCTCGCTGAGCTGCCGCATGTAGTCTTCGAAGTCGAAGATGGAATGGTCGTTCAGGGTTACCATCACGCAGACGTTGTGTAGCGACGGGGCAAAACACTGGTAGCTCTCTATGGCATAGGCATAGGTATGGAGCACGTAGGGATTGGATATCACCGCACGCGAGGTTGGCGTGGCTCCGTTCATGAGATAGTCGTAGTCGGCATCCACACAGGCTATCATACACTCACCGAGGCGGTCGCCGAGCTCATTCATGAGCACCGACTTCTTGCCCCGCTCCAGGGTGGTGTGCGAGGGGAGCATCACTTCGAAGTAGCGTGTAGAGTTTTCGTAGCGGCTGAGCACGGTGCGCCAGAAGAACACGTCGTCGTAGCTCTCCACGTATGCCACGATGCGCTTGCGGGAGCGCTTGGAGTTGAGCCGGTTTGCCGCCTCGATATAGGCGGAAGTGAGGTTATGGGTAAGTCGCTTGTTCATAGAGCTTTCCTCCTGATGGTCAGTCCATGGTGATGTCGCTGACTTCTGTCACGTTGTCCATCCAGCCGTTCATTATCACCGCCGGGGCGTGGGTGGAGAGGATAATCTGGACGTTGGGGTTCAGTTCCAGAATGATGTCAATGAGGCGTTGCTGCCAGTCCACATGCAGGCTCACCTCGGGTTCATCCATGAAGAGCACGTATGGCTTCTGGTCTTCTATCAGCACCGTGAGCAGAATGACGAGCATCTGCTTCTCGCCGCTCGACAGCTGGTATGGCTGCAGGGTCTCGCCTATCTGCGTGAGGCATATCTCGTTTGCCGTGCGCACGATGGTCTTGCCGGTGTCGGCGAAGAGGTCGTCTACGAGGTCCTGGAATTTCTTCTTTGGCTCCGACAGTTTCTGGGCGCGCTCGGCGGCATCCGGTTCTCCGCTCTGCAGGGCGGCGATGATGCGGTTGCCGATGTTCACCTGATAGTCGAGATATTTGCGCTGCAGCACGTACAACTGCCAGTCGAGCTCGGTGACGAGGCTGATGCCCACCTTGCTGAGCAGCTCCTGGTTGACCACAGGATTGTCGAAGGAACGGATTATGTCGAAGCGTATCCATTTGGCATCCTCGGGACTCACCTTGAGATGCACGCCTTTGAGGAGATGGCTCGGAAACTCTCCGCCTGCAGAGAGTCCTTTCACCACCTTGTTTATAATGGTGCTCTTGCCCACGCCGTTGACTCCACTCAATATGTTCACCCTTCTGTCGAGATTCCATATCACGTGCTTTCTGCCGCTCCACAGGGAGTCTATCTCTATCTGACGTATGTAATCCGCATATTTCTGCATAGCAAACTATTTTAATGATTTATCAATTACAAATATAAGGTTTTCTATCATAATTAAGTACCTTTGCAGCCGCAATTTAACGATATTAAGGAAAAAATGAACAATTTACGCAACAATAGCCGTGTCTTGATTGCCCACCTGAGCATCTTCCTTGCCTGTGCTTTCTGGGGACTGATGGCACCGCTCGGTAAGGATGCCATGACGCATGGTGTGACGGGACTCGACATGGTGTCGTTCCGTGTGGCAGGAGGAGCAGTCCTGTTCTGGATAACATCACTGTTCACTACACGTGAGCACGTGCCGACAAAAGACAAGTTGATGTTCATAGCAGCCGGTATCTTCGGTCTCGTGACCAACCAATGCTGCTATACCGTGGGACTGAGCATCACGTCGCCCATCAACTCCAGCGTGGTGACCACCTCGATGCCTATCTTCGCCATGATTCTCTCGGCGATAATACTGAAGGAGCCTATCACCGGAAAGAAGGCTCTGGGAGTGTTGTTCGGATGCACGGGAGCCGTGGCACTGGTGATGTCGAGCGCCGCGGCTACGAGCGACAAGGTGGGCGACCTGCGTGGCGACCTGCTCTGCATGGCGGCACAGCTGTCGTTTGCCCTCTATCTGGCGCTCTTCAGCAAGCTGGTGAGGAAATACTCGGTGATAACGGTGAACAAATGGATGTTCACATGGGCTGCACTCATCATCCTGCCGTTCACCATGCCACACGTGGTAAGCATTGACTTCGGCAGCGTGCCGGCGAAGACATTGTGGGAATCGGCATTCGTGGTGGTTTTCGGAACGTATCTCGGATACATCCTCATGATGATAGGACAGAGCACGCTGCGCCCTACGGTGGTGGGAGTGTACAACTATGTGCAGCCTGCCGTGTCGGTGACGGTCAGCATACTGACCGGCATGGGTGTGATGACGCTGCAGAAGGGCATCGCCATATTGCTCGTATGTCTGGGTGTGTGGCTCGTGATAAAGAGCAAGTCGAAACGCGACATGGAAAGAGAAAAGAACGAGGAAGGAAACGAACGGGAAGACAAATAGGAACTTGTCAACTAAGATATCAATATGTCACAAAAGAACGCTAAAGAGAACAAGTTGCTGGCGATGATCCGCAACGGACAGGAGATGACCGACGGCGACAAGCTGCGCCTCATCGTGCAGCTCAGCATACCGTCGATACTGTCTCAGATGTCGTCGATACTCATGTTCTTCATCGACGCTTCAATGGTGGGTTCGCTCGGAGCGAAGGCTTCGGCGGCAATAGGACTGATAGAGACCACTACATGGCTGTTCGGCGGACTGGCATCGGCGGCGATAATGGGATTCTCGGTGCAGGCGGCACATTTCATAGGTGCCAACGATGAGAAGAAGACGCGGCAGGTGTTCCGTCTGGGACTGATGGCGATGACCGTCATGTCGCTGCTGTTCATGGCATTAGGAGCAGCAATAGCAAAGCCTCTGCCCTACTGGCTCGGAGGCGGAAGCGACATCGCTCCGCTGTCGACAAGCTATTTCCTGGTCTACAGCACCGCCATACCTATATATATGGTGGGCATGATGGCGTCGGCAATGCTGAAAAGCTCGGGCAACATGAAGATACCGAGCATGATGAGCGTATTGATGTGTCTGCTCGACGTGATGTTCAATTTCATAGCCATATTCCCGACGAGAGACATCACGATACTGGGAACGACGATACACATGCCCGGACTGGGACTCGGACTGACGGGTGCTGCCGTGGGAACGGCATTGGCGTTTCTCGTCACCGGACTGATTCTGATATGGATTGCCGTGAGGAAGGCTCCGATAATATCGCTCAAAGGGGAGAGATGGATATGGAGACCATGCCGCGGATATATCAAGAATGCCATAAGAATAAGTTTTCCGATGGCAATACAGTATATGCTGATGAGCGGCGCACAGATAGTGAGCACCATGATCGTGGCGCCGCTTGGCAACTTTGCCATCGCCGCCAACACCTTCGCAATCACGGCAGAGAGCCTGTGCTACATGCCGGGATATGGTATCGGCGAGGCTGCCACTACGCTGATAGGACAGAGCATGGGAGCGCAGCGACACGACCTGACGAAGCGGTTCGCATATATGACGCTGGCTCTGGGAATGATGATAATGGCGGTGATGGGAGCTATAATGTATTGCTTTGCACCAGAAATGATAGGCATCATGACACCGGTGACGGAAATCAGAGTGCTCGGCATCGGAGCACTGCGCATAGAGGCTTTTGCCGAACCGATGTTCGCCGCAGCTATCGTGGGCAACTGCATCTGCATAGGAGCCGGCGACACGAAGATTCCGTCGGTGATGAACTTCGGCAGCATGTGGCTCATACGCCTCTCGCTCGCTGCTTATCTGGCACCGAAATACGGACTGGCTGGCGTGTGGTCGGCAATGGCGATAGAACTGACGTTCCGCGGAATCATCTTCCTCATTCGCATCTACAGGGGGAAATGGATGAACCACAAGGTGAGCGTAGACAAGTAAGCCTCTGTCTGGCATGTAATCGTTTACGTATGATTTAAGGCGGAAAGCGATACAACATCCACCTTTATTTCATACTTTTGCATCGACATAGACAGGTAAAAAGGACAAAGGATAACAAAAACATAAAATAGGGAGCCGGCATGACTACATGCTGTCTTCCTATTTTTGGTTTAAACCACATCGGGCATTAGGGCTTGCTTGGATATTGTTTTTTTTAGAAGAGTGGATTTTGTTTGTCTTTTAACCCAATGAACACAACAGGAAAAAAGAAGAAATCGTTTGCATTTGTGTGCGACAACAAAAATACTTTGATTTACATCAAGATATTATGGAAAAGTATGTTATTTAGCATGTTTTTGTTTGTTGTGTGCGCAAACAATACTATCTTTGCAACGTCAAAACAAACAAGGAGGCACACAAGAAGACCTCCACAACGCCAATAGAAGAAATAACAAACAGATAGGTTATTAGAGGTAAAAAGATTGAAGATAGGTTATTAGAAAGGTAAAAGACAAAGATTGAAGGAAGGATAACAAAGACGCAGAGATGACCAGAAAGGTATTAGAAACAAGGAAACGATAGTTTTTCAGGTAATGAAGATTGAGGATAACAAAGTTGGTCATTGATGATAATAAAGATAAGGATAACAGAAAGACCATAGAAATATTAGGTAATGAAAGATTGTGAAATAGGTAATTAGTGGTAAAGGATTGTTTAAAGCCGCTCGACGGCAAGGATAACGAAGAAGATAGGTATGATTCCCCCGCTATGAAAAGCGGTGGGAAAAAGGATTAAGGTAAAGAGAAAAGATTGTTTTTCAAGGATTGAATGATGTCCAAGGGCATTGAAAACGATTATTAGTTAGGTTATTATAGATTTAGGTAAGATTAGTTGTTTGATTTTAGTTAGTCACACCTGTTTGCTGTAAATACAGCAACAGGCACGTGGGTAACGGTCAAAAAAGAAAGAAAAGAAAGTGAATGTCAGTAATGTTATACAAAATACAGAAGCCACCCAAACGGGTGGCTTTTTCGTTTTTATCCCCCTGGGGAAAATTAGAATCTGTCACGCTAATGTTCACGCAAAGGCGAAGATACCAAGACCTATCATTCCGCGTCTTTTGCCTCGGCAAGTCCCTTCTGATAGAGGTCGTTTACTACGAGGCTGGCGAGGGTGAAACCGAAAATCGCCGTGATATGTGCTGCAGTACCGTTTATCTGCGCTTTGGAATTGTTCCAGTTATGGTCGGCAAGCGCAGGGTCGCCGGACACATCCTCTTTGTTGGAGCATACACACTGGTCTGTACCGCAGGTGAAGCTGGTGCCGAGATTATGCAGGAGCTCATCGCTGTATACACATTTGAACTTATGTGCCGGACGCACCTTCATCTTGCGGAACTTGTTTCTCAACGCACGTGCCAACGGACAGCCTTTCACCTTCCAGAATTCGGCAACGGCAATCTTGCTCGCATCCATCTTCAGTGCTGCTCCCATAGAGGAGAGAAGCACCGAATCGGTCTTGCAAGCCTCCAGAATCAGCAATGCCTTGTCTTTCAGACTGTCGATGGCGTCGATGATATAGTCGTAGCTGCCGATATTGAAAGAGTCGGCTGTGGTCTCGTCGTAGATTTTCTGCAGGGCAACGATTTCTGCCGTAGGGTTTATCTCCAGCAGTCGTTCCTTGAGCACCTCTACCTTCACCCGTCCGATGGTCTTGGTGGTAGCCATGAGCTGGCGGTTCACGTTGGTTATGCAGACTCTGTCGGAGTCGACGATGGTGAGATGTCTGACTCCAGACCTCACAAGACTCTCGGCACACCAACTGCCCACTCCGCCTACGCCGAAGATTATCACCCGTGCCTCAGCGGTTTTCTGCATCACACGCTCGCCGACGAGCAGTTCCATTCTCTTGAATATACCTTTTTCTATACCCATTTCTTGTTATTCCTCCATTATTTCATTGAGTGGCGTCATCACGAAGTCTCTCTCGTGCATCAGCGGATGCGGTATCTTCAGGTCGGGTTCATCGATATGCAGGTCGCCATAGAGCAGTATGTCGATGTCGATTATGCGGTCGTGGTATTCACCGCCGTCGGATTTAAGCGTGCGCCCCATCTCCCTCTCTATGCGCTGTGTCACTTCGAGCAGCCGGCGGGGTGAGAGCTGTGTGTCCACACATACGGCAGCGTTGACAAAACGGTTGTCTGACCTGAAGCCCCAAGGCTCCGTTTCATAAAGAGCTGACTGGCGCACTACGTCGCCAACCAGCTCTCTGATATTTTTTATTGCCTCGACGATGTTCTTGCGTTTGTCGCCGAGGTTTGTTCCCAAAGAAAGATATGCTATCATCTGCGTCAGTCGTTCAAAATCAGCATGGCGTCACCGTAGCATCCGAACTTGTAGCCGTTTTCCACCGCCTTCTTGTATGCCTCCATTATCAGTTCGTATCCTCCGAAAGCGCATGTTGCCATGAGCAGCGGCGACATCGGCTGATAGAAGTTGGCAATCATAGTGTCGGCGAGTCCGCATTCGTATGGAGGGAAGATGAACTTGTTGGTCCATCCCTCATATTCCTTCAGCATCTTGTCTGTACCGATGGCGGTCTCTGTGGCCTTGAGCACACTTGTACCCACGGCGCATACGTGTCTGCCATTGCGCTTTGCCTCGTTCACCACGCTGCATGCCTCGGCTCCGATGTGCATCTGCTCGGAGTCCATCTTGTGTTTGGTGAGGTCTTCCACCTCTATGCTATGGAAGTTGCCGAGTGCGCAGTGCAGGGTGATGAATGCGAAGTTCACGCCCTTGATTTCCATCCTCTTCATCAGCTCACGGCTGAAATGCAGTCCGCTTGCCGGTGCTGTGACAGCTCCCTCGTTCTTTGCGAATATACACTGGAATCTGTCCAGGTCTTCGTCGGTGGCTTTTCTCCTGTCCACGATATAGTGTGGCAGCGGAGCCTCACCGAGCGCGAAGAGGTCGCGTTTGAACTCATCGTGTGGTGCATCGTAGAGGAATCGCAGTGTGCGTCCGCGGCTTGTGGTATTGTCGATCACCTCTGCCACCATCGAACTGCTCTCGTCGAAGAAGAGCTTGTTGCCTATTCTTATCTTTCTTGCCGGCTCCACGAGCACGTCCCACAGGCGCATCTCCTCGTTTAGCTCACGCAGCAAGAACACTTCAATCTTTGCCTCTGTCTTCTCCTTCGTGCCGTAGAGACGTGCCGGGAAGACTTTCGTGTCGTTGAATATGAATGCGTCGTGCTCATCAAAATAGTCGAGCACGTTGCGGAAGTCCATGTACACGGGGTTGCCGTCTGCATCCTTCAGCTCATGTCCCTTATCGTCTTTCTGAAACATGTCGATGGTGCCCGACTTGCGGTGTACCACCATCAGCCTGCACTCGTCACGATGGTATGACGGTTCAAGTGCGATAAGCTCCTCTGGAAGTTTAAATTTGAATTGCGATAGTTTCATATTCTTGCTTTACCTTTATATATTTTCAATTTTCTTCTGTGTTCTCCTCTATGTCCTGCTCAGCGAGCCACTGCGGAAAGTCATCGAGCGTGATGCAGTCTTCCACTCTCACGTCGCCAACCCTTGTGCGCCGCAGGGCTGTGAGATAGGCTCCGCTGCCGAGAGCTTCTCCGATGTCGCGTGCCAGGGCGCGGATATATGTCCCCTTGCCGCATACCACTCTGACAGACAGCTGCATTGCCTCTTCGTCGAAGTGGGTCATCTCTATCTCGTCCACTCGTAGGGTCTTGGCCTTGAGCGGCACGTCTTGTCCTTCGCGCATGAGCTTGTAGGCGCGGTCTCCGTTTATCTTGCATGCCGAATATGCCGGCGGCACCTGCTGTATCTCTCCCACGAACTTTGGCAGCGTCTCCTCTATCAGTTCACGTGTGATGTGCGCCGTGGGATAGGTATGGTCCACGGTGTGCTCCATGTCGAAACTTGGCGTCGTGGCACCGAGCTGCAGCGTGGCGGTATATTCCTTGGTGTGCGCCTGCAGTTCATCGATGCGCTTGGTAGCCTTGCCAGTGCATAGGATGAGTACTCCGGTGGCAAGCGGATCGAGTGTGCCGGCATGTCCGGTCTTCACCCTCTTCACTCCCATCCTCTTTGAAATCAAAAAACGGATGTGGGCAAGTGCCCCGAAGCTCGACATGCGGTATGGCTTGTCGATGCAGATTATCTCTCCTTTGTTGAAGTTCATCTGTATGTCTGTCCTTTTCTGTTATGCAAATGAGCAGATTATGGTCACCGCACCGGCGATGGCGCAATATATTCCGAAATATACGAGCTTGCCTTTCTTCACGATGTTTATCATCCACTTGCAGGCGAAGCATCCGGATATGAATGCAGCGCAGAAGCCCACCACGAGTGGCAGTGTGTCTACTCCGCCGAAGGCCTGCTCGCCTTTGAGTCCCTTGAGCAGGTCGAGCAATGCCTCACCGAGGATTGGAGGAATGACCATGAGGAAGGAGAACTGTGCCAGCTTCTCTTTCTTGTTGCCGAGCAGCAGTCCTGTAGCTATGGTACTGCCGGAGCGTGAGAGTCCCGGCATCACTGCCACTGCCTGTGCGAGACCGATGATGAAGGCATCTTTAAGGCTGATTTTCTCTTTCTGGCGTGGTTTGGCGTAGTATGAGAATATCAGCAGCAATGCTGTTACGAGCAACATGCAGCCCACGATGAGGAGTCCGGAACCGAATATCTCCTCCACGGTGTCTTTGAAGAACACGCCCACGATGCCGACCGGTATCATTGAGATGAGGATATTGAGGAAATATTTCGTCTCTTCGTTCATCTTGAACTTGAACACGCCCTTCACGATCCAGTCAATCTCCTTCCACAGTATCACGAGGGTGCTGAGCACCGTTGCCACATGCACCATTACAGTGAATGCGAGATCGTCTTCACCGTTCACTCCGAAGAGTGTGGCGCCGATAGCCAGATGGCCGCTGCTGCTCACAGGCAGGTATTCCGTCAGTCCCTGCACGAGACCGAGGATCAATGCTTCAAACCAATTCATTTCTATTCCTTATGTTATGCCTTAATCGTCTTTAGGTTTTCTCATCACCCCGTATATCATCGACACGAAACCGATGAAGCATACTATAGGCGCTACGGTAGTGTGCATAGTGTTGAATATCTCGGGGTCGAACTTTTCTTCGGTCGAACCGCCGCCGCTCATCAATATGAAGCCGACTATCACTATCAGCATGCTGATGCCGATAAGCATGAAGTTCACGCGGTCAAATGCAAAATTTCTCTTGTCCATTATTATGTAACGTTTTTAATGTATTTCTTATTTAATCCCGACAAGGGCCGGGAAGTGGCGCTTAAGGCTGGAGCCAGCCAAGGGACCTTAAATCTTGTAGAGGTCTCCGGCTTTCATCCTCAGGAACTTGTTCACCGAGAGCCATGAGCAGAAGAGCGTGATGAGCAGTCCGAAGAGCAGCACCGACACTCCCGTAATCGCCATCACCTGCCATGTGAGCACCACGAGCACGTCGGGCTCATACATATACAGGGCATACACTCCACCGGCAAGCACCGCATCGGCGAGCACCGCGGCGAGCAGTCCCTGCCACATGGCGCTTCTGACGAACGGCCAGCGTATGAATCCCCATGACGCTCCCACGAGTTTCATCGTGTTGATCAGGAAACGGCGGGCATACATGGCGAGGCGCACGGTGTTGTTTATCAGCGAGAACGACACGAAGGTGAGCAGTACGGCAAGCACCAGCAGCACCAGGTTGATGCGCTGCAGATTGTCGTTCACACTGTCCATGAGGTCTTGCGGATAAGTGATGTCGGTCACTTTGCTGTCAGCCTTAAGATTCTTGGTAATCCATTTCAGCGAGTCCTTATTGGCATAATCCGCCTTGAGCTGCAGCTCCATGGAACCGACAAAGGGGTTCTCACCGATAAACTCGCTCGGGTCTGTGCCCATGGCGGCAGTCTGCTCCTTCAGCACCTGTTCCTTGCTGACGTAGGTCACACGGTGTACATAGGGCAGCTTCTGCAGGGCAACGGTCATCTGCCTTGCCTGCGGATCGGTGACTTCCTCGCTCAGCACCATCGTCACAGTGAGGTTCTCCTTAACATAAGAGGAGAGATTCTGCGCCGTAAGCACGGAGGTTACCACCATTCCCAATAGAATCAGTACCATTGCGGTACTTATACATAGCGTTATCGCCTGCAGACCAATGCGTCTGCCGGACTTTCTTCTTTTCTTGCTCATTTCACAATTTGGCTATATAACCTGAATTCGCTGCAAAGATAACCATTTTAGAGAGAAACAAGAAATTTTTCTTGTATAATATCACATTGAACGGCCTAATGACCGATTCGGGTTGAAATTGGGCACGGTGCTTGCCCAACTGGGGCAACGTGCTTGCCCATCATGGGCAACGTGCTTGCCCCTGTTGGGCAGATTTGCTGTCAGACATCTGCCCAATAAGTTAATGTTGTAATACCAGTATTACAAGATTCTGCCAACGCATACGATTCCTGTCGTCTGAATTCCTCACATCTGTCAATTACTTTCATCTGACAATTACTTTCATCAGCAAACCATCCAGACAATAGCCTGACAATCAAAAGACGGTCATCTATCTGGTTGTCAGAACATTACAACGAAAAACCAGACAATCTGACAGTTTTTTTTGAAATTCTTGTTTTTACTTAAAATCAGCGTTATGAACAACTTTTACTCATATCGATTGAATTAATTCCACCAACGGGCTGAGCTTATATCTCAAGCCATAGATGTGGCTTTGCTGTCTCGCCTTTATGATGACGAGAAGTATGTGGACAAACTAGTCTCAGTTTTCACAGAACTTGCCAATATGTATAACACCGTCACAGCCAACTGCAATAAAAATGCAAAGGCTCTTAATCGCAATATCCAACTGACGGAAAAGCGATATGCAGCAATGATGAAGCTTATGCAAACATCATATACAAAAGTCCCACAAAATTTAAGGTGTCTGTAAATGTCAATGATGCTGACTGGCAGAAGATTCAAGAACTGTTTGCCAAAGAACGCCAATGGATGACCGCACAGATGCAGATGCATATCCGTGAGGTCAATTCCATGTTTGCTGATGAACGGAAGAAAGTTCGTGAACGCTACAAGGAATATGATGGTTGTTACCTTGGTTACTATGCCCAGTGGTTCTTCTGGCTCTTCTTCGTTCTTGGCTTGGTCATTTTCGGCTTGGCTATCTTCTTGATACTCGACAGCCACTACCACTGGACGAAGTAATCTAGTGTTCCCAACATGGCTTGTGGAATTCATTTTGGAAAGAACAAGCCCACTGACAATCGGCATTTCTGCTGAAAATCAATGGGGCTGCTTATTAGATTGTCAATCTTGATAAGATGAATTATCAATTTTATAGTGATGATCAGCCAAGTGTTCTTCATCATCAGTAGTAGCATTATACATTACCGATGCTAGTTGAATTTCAGGACGTTCGTTACCTATAAACAACAGTTGAACAGCCAACCAAGGAGGATGATGGCGAAGGCAACTGTGCTGAAGAAAATCCCGATGAGACGCGTGTTCATTACTTTCTTTAACATGGTAGCCTCTGGCAAAGATAGACCTACTACCGACATCATGAAGGCAAGTGCGGTGCCGAGGCTCACGCCTTTTGCCACAAAGACTTCGACAACGGGGACAATACCGGCAGCGTTGGCGTACATCGGTACTGCAAGAAAGACGGCAAGAGGCACGGCATACCAGTGCTCTCCACTGAGGTAGGTCTCGAAGAATCCTTCGGGCACATAGCCATGCATAGTAGCTCCGATGGCGATGCCTATGATGACGTAAAGGATGACTCCGCGAACGATGCCGAATGCTTCTCTCAGAATCTGTGGCAGACGCTGTGGCAGGGAGAAATGCTCGTTCGGTGTGTCTTGACTGGTTCCTGTCTGTTGCTGAATCTGTCGCACCCAATCGCTAAGATTCTTCTCAAGTCGCATTTTTCCTAAGATGTAGCCTCCTATGGTGCCTAAGAGAATGCCGCTTATGACATAAATGGCGGTCACTTGCCAACCGAATGTGCCGGCAAACATCGCCACGGCAACCTCGTTGACTAAAGGAGATGTAATGAGGAATGCGAAGGTTACGCCCAACGGAATGCCTCCCTTGACAAACCCGATGAAGAGCGGTATGCTGGAGCAGGAGCAGAAGGGCGTGATGGCTCCGAAGAGGCTCGCCAGCAGGTATTGTAAACCATAGAGCCGTCGTGAGGTAAGGAAATTGCGAAGTCGCTCAACAGGAAAATAGGCGTTTACTACCCCCATCACGACACTGATGAGGAATAGCAGCAGTACAATCTTCAGCGTGTCATAGACGAAGAAGTTGAGTGCTTCGCCAAGGTGTCTTGTGGCATCTACACCTATGAGGTTATAGACAAGCCAATCAGCAAATTGTTGAATCATAATAGTTTAATCATTATAGTTTTCTGATGTACAACATTCTATCTTGATATCCTTTATTTCTGTCAAATAGAAATTGTGCATTTTTTGTTTAATCTCATCGCGCACACGTCGGAACTCAGTCAGCACCTCTTCCTCCGTACCCTTGAAAGCATCTGGATCGTCAAAGCCAATATGCAGACGTTTTCCCACTTTGCCTATGAACACCGGACACGATTCGTTCGCCCCCCCACAGACAGTAATCACATAATCCCATGGATTACCCAGATAAGAGTCAATGTGCTTCGGATAATGTTCGGCGATGTCAACGCCTATCTCTGCCATCACCTTGACAGCTAGAGGATGAACTTTTGATGCCGGACGAATGCCAGCAGAATGAACTTCTAAATCAGGGTCAAGGCTTTGGAGAATGCCCTGAACCATCTGACTGCGGCAACGATTGCCTGTACATAGAACTAAAATTCGTTTCATACGTTGATTGTTACGATGTAATACATTCCCACGATGATAAACAGCAGTGCCACGATGCGGTTGAGCCATCGCTGAAAAGCGGTTATTCGTCCCATCACCTTGCCGAGCGACTGCATACTGTAGGCAAGAATCCATGCCACAAGAAGGACGGGAAGTGCCGTTGCGATGGCGAAAACGAGCGGAAGGAGATAACCTGCGGTGGTTTCGGCGGACATAGGGATGAGCATACCGAAGTAGAACAATCCGCTGGTGGGACAGAATGCCAAGGCAAAGAGGATGCCGAGGACGAAACTGTCCCATGCGCCTTTCATCATACCATTGATGTTACCGTTGAAGCCGAACTTGGGCAGGTGGAGCTTATCACCAAAGAGCATGAAGAAGCCGATAAGGATAAGTGATGGACCAAGGATGAGTTCGCCCCATTCGCTCACCACCTGCTGAAGTCCGAAAGTGTCTTTGCCTATTCTTATTATATAAATGAGGATGACTCCGAGAAGGGTGTAGGCAAAAGTTCGACCAAGGGTATAGAGCACGCCACTCCACAAGATTCCACGACGAGCCCTTTGCTGGTCATCATCGCACGCCATACAGCCACGAGTAATGTAACCGACTGCCGTGACGTTGGTGGCTAACGGACAAGGACTCAGTGCAGTGAGCAAACCGAGGAGAAAAGCAGTAAATACTGGCACCTGGCTGCTGTCAAGGAGATGGTTGAGAAAGTCCATAGCCAGTTATTTTACGGCCTTCATGACCTTGTTTTTTAGTTGAGAACAGAACTCCTTAGCATTGCTTCGGGCATTGGCAAAGGCGAAGCGGGTGAGGTCTTCTGTACCATTCGGCGTAACGACGAAGAGTGAAGAGAACGTCACCTTGTATTTCTTAGCGAGCTTTTTGCCATCGGGTGTGGTGATGTCGATGATGCGAAAAGTTACCTTGCCTTTTTTGACGAGCGAGGAGAGTTCGCCCTCAACGAGTGCTTTCGTCTCGTTCTCGATGGCGATGCACGTAATGCAACGCTGTTTGCCGTGGAAATACAGGATCTCTACAGGTTGCTGAACCTTAACTACATTTTCTGTCTTTACTTCGGCAGATTTGTGGTTAGCATTGCAAGAGCTTACACTAACGGCTGAAAATAATGCAGCCAGAATGATGATTGATAATGGTCTCATATGATCTTTGTCTAATGGTTGTTACTTCAAGATTGCCAGCAGTTCTGCTTCGTTCTTCTGCCCACGGGCAACAACCTCGCCATCGACCACGAGAGCAGGAAGCGACATCACGTTGTACTGCATTACCTTCATGATGTCATCCACCTTTTCGATGGTTGCGTCAATCTGGTTGTTCTTTACTACCGCCTCTACTAGAGACACATACTTCTGATTGCAAGCACATGAGCTTACAAGTACTTTAATCTGTTTCATAACTTATATAATTAATTATTGTTTATAATTCGCAGAACAACGAACATTTTAATTCCAAATATACCCTCGAAGCGAACCGCGAGGGTATATTTAGGTCAAAGAGTGTCTGTTGCAAGTGGGTGGTTATCGGCAACAACCATCATTCTTCTCGCTGAGTTCCATATTGAAGAACTCCGAGAAGAGTTGGTGTGCATACTGCAAGTTCTCGCGATTGATGCAATACTTCACCTTAGGGGGTTCTATCTCACCTTGTATGAGTCCTGCTTCTTTCAAAGCTGTAAGATGCTGACTTACTGTAGCCTTTGCTATAGGTAACTCCTCGTGAATATCACCAAAATAACAAGTGTCCTGTTTCGCAAGGAACTTCATGATGGCTATGCGTGCCGGATGTCCGAGGGCCTTAGCAAAACCTGCCAAAGTTTCCGTCTTGATGCAATATTTCTTTTCTTCCATGCTTAGATGTATCTTGAATTTGTTCGTAAAAATACAAACAATGTTTTGATCTACCAAGGATTGTTCGTAATTTAACAAATGATTAACATTTTTGTAGGGCTAAATCAGTCTGTGTTTATCAAAAAGTATTAAAAAGTGCTCCTAATTGCGAGGATAACTTGCCATTTAGAGCATTCCATATAGTCAGGCATAAAATGTCAGCTGTCCAACAATTAACAATAGGGCTCATTTTCTCACTTTTAATAGCAATCGAAACAGTAATTAAATGACAACATCGGAAAATTTCCGTCCATTTCCATGTTAAGATTTGTTAAGCAGATGTTTTCATTTTCGGATAAAAGTAATTCTTGTTTCTAATTTGTTTCTTTTGCAAATTTTCGGCTTTAGTTAGTATTGATAATCAGCACTTTACAAGAAATCAGCAGATTATCAAGAATAAGATTATAAAGGATGTAAGTGCATTTGTTTTATGGTGGTCTCGTGCTAACTTATCTATTATTCTCTGATCTTATCAAGCTAACTTTTCGTCCCTGGCATCTTCTTATACACGAATCCTTAACCACCAGGGAAGTAAGCTTCGAAAACCGTACAGAGGAACTGGGCGATATCCTTACGCTTCTTGCCAATCTTGAAGAATGCGGAACTGGCATATGCCATGAGGTCGGCCTGGCAGCACTTGGCACAGCCATCAACGACAGCGCAGCACCAACATACATAAACCTAATCTTTGCCTTGTCGCTTATGGGCGATATGCCAACAAACAAGGCAAGGACGAGCGACAATGCGCAGAAGCAGAGTGCCAGTAATGCTGTTCCCATATTCTATTCTGTTTTTTCAATCTTTCAAACAAGCAAGCGGTATGACTTTTACTCCGTCTGGGCGTGTGTAAGCCATGCTGCCACCTGTCATGACAATCATCAAGTCGGGTTCGCGCAACGGCACCTGATTTTCTGTCTCATTATGCACTTGAACGAGTCGTTTAATTTCCAAAAGATGTTTGGCTCCTTCTTCTATTTCACGGCTGCCAAGCTTGCACTCTATCAGAGCATAGCGTCCATCGTCAAGATGAAGCACCAAGTCGGCTTCCAGTCCGTAGCGGTCGCGGTAATATGACAGATGATTGCCAAACCCTGGAGTATAAGCCCGAAGGTCTCGTGCACACATCTGCTCAAATATGAAACCAAAGGTCTTAAGTTGTGTTTCCAAAGCTTCTGCATTCGACTTTTGTTTAAACCACAAAACTATTCGGTATTTTTGTGGTAATCCATTCGGTATTTTTGTGGTAATTCATTCGGCGTTTTTGTGGTGAGTCATTCGGCATTTTTGTGATTGACTTATTTTGGTTCTAAAGAAAATGTTCATTTCTTTAAGGCATTTACAAGTAAAAATACTACCTTTACAGCAGTTGAGTGCGTGTTTGCTTATCGTTGTTTATTTCCATATTTGACCAAGGTCAAACTCGGCTGCACTCGGAAAAGAAAGCAAGTTTTCTTTTCTCTCGTTAGCACGAGTTTTGCAGCACATTTGCAGCACGCTCACGCAAATAGCTTGTTTATAGACAGTGTGCATTTCGAGGAGGTAAAATAATAATGCGGTACGATTTGAGTGAGAAATGCAACATCCCAATAAGGTGTCAACTTCATCTAAAGATATGAGGCTCAAATCATACCAATCTATTTTTTCACCGTCACTAAAACAATTGTTTTCTTCTTGGTGTTAGAAATAGTGTGTATATTTGCATGACAAATAGAAACATACAAAAAAACAAAAAAAACATCTTACCATGAGTACTGTAATATATCCATCACCGATTTTCGGACCGATACACAGTCGCCGACTCGGTGTTTCTTTAGGTATCAACCTTATGCCAGCCGACGGAAAGGTGTGCACATTCGACTGCATCTACTGCGAATGCGGCTTCAACGCCGTCACTACCACCACTGCCGTGAAGCAAGACCTCGTCATCACTTGCTACAAGCCATCTGAGAGGCAGGTAAGCAAGACCTTACCATATCTTGCAACAAACCATCTGAGAGAATACAAGCTATATCTGGCATGAACAATTCTCGAAATATATGGGATTTTGTGGAGGAGCATCTTGCTCATCTTCCTGTTGTATGCGAAAAAGGGAACACCATTTTTAGTGTAGCGGAATGGAATAAATAAAAAGTATAAAGATATGGCATCATACAAAATACCACTTTTGCCACTGCCTTATGACCTTGAAACTAAGACTGTGTTGCGACAGGCTAACAAGGCCAACCGAAAACTTGCAGAATTAAAGGGCGTGGCACAGACCATACCCAATGAACGCATTCTTATAAGCAGTCTCACGCTGCAAGAAGCAAAAGATAGTTCGGCAGTAGAAAATATAGTAACCACACAGGACGATCTTTATCGTGCAGGCCTCGATGCGAATTTTACACTCATAGGCGCGGCCACTAAGGAGGTGCTGTTTTATCATGAAGCTATCAATGAGGGGTTCAAACTGGTAAGAAATAAGAACATCCTCGCACTTAATGACATAAAACGTATACAGGAGGTGCTTGAACAAAACTCAGCAGGCTTCCGTACAACACCAAGTACACAACTAAAACGAAGCAGCGATGGAGCCGTCATTTATACCCCACCACAGGACGGTCAGCGTATAGTGGAGTTGATGAGTAACCTCGAACAATTCATCAATGATGATGAGCTTTGCCCGATTGACCCACTGGTGAAAATGGCTATCATACACCACCAGTTTGAGAGCATTCATCCCTTCTATGATGGCAACGGACGTACGGGACGCATTGTAAACATCCTCTATCTTGTCACTTCAGGACTGCTTGATTTGCCCATACTCTATCTTAGTAGGTATATCACTCACAACAAGGCTGAGTATTATGAGCGTATTCAAGCCATAAGAAATGCGACTGGCGACAATTCTGCCCAGTGGGAAGCGTGGATTCTATATATGCTTCGCGGTGTGGAACAGACCGCGGAGGAAACCATTGCGCTTGTTAAGAATATAGGTAAACTGATGACGGAATATAAGAATATTATACGTCCAGCCTTTGGAGGAAAGTATAGCCATGAGCTTCTCAACGGTCTCTTTTATCATCCATATACTAAGATTGGCCATTTGGAGAGCAATATGCAGGTATCAAGACAAACCGCAGCGAAATATCTCGATAGACTTGCTTCGCTTGGCTTACTGCAGAAGGAGCGCATGGGCAAAGAGAATTATTACATCAACACTAAGTTGATGGAACTCTTTCTTACCTTCAGTGAACAACAAGAGGCTGATAATACAGATGGTGTTGAATCTGTTCATGTTGAAAAATCGCCAAATCCTTAACATGACCCGAATAACGTGTTAAGAAATCCCGATTTTCTTAACATGATATGAATAACGTGTTAAGAAATCCCGATTTCTTTAACATGAAGTGCTGACGATAGAAACATAGAACAGAAGACAAATGAGATATAAAGGCAAAAGTGTAGTACCAGATTAAAACACATTCTGACAGTAAGAATCGATGGATGAACTGGCGAAAAGGATAAAAGGACGAGTGGCAGATGCGCGTTCCCGTCTGACAATAGTGAGAAACGCAGACAGATTTCTGTCACACCCAGATACACAGAATGCGGTGAGTCGTGAATGTGGCATATTACTCCTGCCTATCAGTTCTGCCATTGAACTCAGAGTGAGATATGAACTGACAGACAAGGCATCAGAACAAAATGTTTGCTATGTAATTGATGGAGATATGGAACTTTTGCCCGATATGCAACCTTATATATTAGATAAGGGCGGCATAAACCTGTCGGACCTTATGCCGGCATATGATGCCATGGAGATAAAAAAGCATCCTTGTCATGGGGAATGGCTTCGGATATGTTCAGAAAGAAATACACTTCCAACCTATCTCCTTATCAGACGAGCGATGAGGTGAGGTCGGTAGGCGAACTATATGGCGACTCTGCAGCGTCTATGAAGGAAGAATACAGAGCCGCTGCTCAACTGGCTTTGGACATTTCATGGCTGCGACATTGTATATCGTCGGGCGCACCCGACAAACCATCCAGACAATTGGTTGACAATCGAAAGACGGTCATCTATCTGGTTGTCAGAACATTACGACGGAAAACCAGATGATCTGACAGTTTTTTTTGAAATTCTTGTTTTTACTGAAAATCAGTGTTATGAACAACTTTTACTCATATCGATTGAATTAATTCCGCCAACGGGTTTCCTTACAATTATCCGTATTGGATTCATGCTGCAATGAAGCCCATATTTGGGATAAAAACAATTGTTTTCTTCTTGGTGTTAGAAATAGTGTGTATATTTGCATGACAAATAGAAACATACAAAAAAACAAAAAAAACATCTTACCATGAGTACTGTAATATATCCATCACCGATTTTCGGACCGATACACAGTCGCCGACTCGGTGTTTCTTTAGGTATCAACCTTATGCCAGCCGACGGAAAGGTGTGCACATTCGACTGCATCTACTGCGAATGCGGCTTCAACGCCGACCACCGCCCCACCCTTCCACGCCCCACTCGCGAGGAAGTGGCTGCTGCCCTGGAAGCCAAGCTGAAGGAGATGGCAGAAAACGGACCGAAGCCCGATGTGCTGACATTTGCCGGCAACGGTGAACCTACGGCGCATCCGCATTTCGCCGAAATCATTGACGACACTATAAGACTGCGCGACAAATACTGTCCGCAGGCAAAGGTATCGGTATTGAGCAACAGCACCATGCTCCACCACAAGCAGGTGCACGAGGCACTGATGCGCGTTGACAACAACATACTGAAACTCGACACCGTAAGCATAGAATACATCAAGAAGGTGGACCGTCCGCAGCAGCCGAGCTACAACGTGGAGGACATCATCGAGAGACTCTCCGCCTTCAAAGGCCATGTCATAATCCAGACGATGTTCATGAAAGGGCAAGCAGACGGCGTGGACATGAGCAACGTGAAGGAGGAATACATCGAACCGTGGCTCAAGGCTGTGGAGCGCATCAAGCCGATGGAGGTGATGGTATACACCATCGACCGCGAAACTCCGGCAAAGGGCCTGCTGAAAGCTACCCACGAGGAGCTTGACGGCATACGCGACCGCGTGACAGCCATGGGAATCCCATGCACGGCATCATATTAAATCCCAATTAAAACCCAAACACAATCATGAACAGTCTATTCCTCGCCGCCACCTTGACCATCAAGGAAATCGAGAAGGTTCCCGAACACTCCGTGAAGGAGCTGCTCGACAAGTCTCATATGAACATCCGACTCGAAGACGCCATAATCTTCGGCATAAAGCTCGTTGTGATATACATCATCGTAAGAGTGCTCTCGGCGATAGCCAAATACCTGTTCCGCCATACGATGCGCAAACAGGCGGAGAAGGGAATGGACGTGACGAAGGTGATGTTTCTCAGGCAGATAGTGGTCACGGCGATATACATCATCGGATGCGCCTCATTTCTCTCGCTCATACCGGGAATGGAGAAGATAAGCAACTCCATACTCGCCAGTGCAGGAATCCTCGCCATGGCGGTGGGTCTTGCATCACAAGAGGCACTGTCGAACATCGTAGGCGGACTGTTCATCATCTTCACCCGCCCGTTCAAGGTGGGGGATTTAATACGGGTTGACGACGACGTGGTGGGGACGGTAATCGAGATAACGCTGCGCCACACCATAATACGCAACGTGGAGAACCGCATGATTCTGATTCCTAACAGCAAGATAAACTCTGCCACGATAATAAACTCCTCGTATGGCGACAGTTCCACCTGTGCGTTCATCGACATCGGCGTGTCTTACGACACCAACCTGGACGGGGCAATCGACGTGATGCGGCAGGAGATAATGAAGCACCCGCTGCTTTTAGACCACCGCACGGAGGAAGAGAAGAAGGCGGACGTGCCTGAGGTGGTGATACGCGTGGTGAATCTCGGCGACTCTGCCATAACGCTGCGTGCATGGGCATGGGCGGCAACGGCTGTAAACGCCACGGTGATGAAATACGACCTCTTAAAGAGCATCAAGGAGCGCTTTGACAAGGAGGGCATCGAAATACCATATCCTTACTACAACCAGATAGTAAAAACGGATTGACGGGCAGACTCTTTACTCGTCTACCCGTCAATCCGTATACTTGCCAAAATGCCTTGCAAAATACAAAAGGCTGCAAGCAGTTATAAAAAAAACGGTCTAATGTCGATAGGGGATTATTCCCAATCGGTCATTAGGCCGTTTAGGTTTTACTTCATATCCACATAGGGATTACTTCATTTCCACATAAGGTATCTTGTCCATGTCGCCATAGTCAAGATTCTCTCCGCCCATGCCCCAGACGAACATATAGTTGCTTGTGGCAGAAGCGCAGTGTACGCTCCACTCCGGAGACATCACAGCCTGCTCATTGTGCAGCCAGATTACGCGGGTCTCCTGTGGCTCTCCCATGAAATGGGCGATGGCGTTACCCTCAGGCAGATTGAAATAATAGTATGCCTCCACACGACGGCCGTGGGTATGGGCTGGCATAGTGTTCCATACTGAACCTGGAGCCAACTCGGTGAGTCCCATCTGCAACTGGCATGGACCGCCCTTGCCGCCGTTCTTCTCAGAGAGCACGTTGTTTACAATCAGCTGGTTGATGACGCGGTCGTTGCTCTCTTCCATTTTTCCGGCATGGAAGCTGTTGGAGTTCAAGCACTTCAGTTTCTTGGCGCGAGCTGCATCGTTGCATACAATCATCTGTGTAGGATATGCCTTGTGGGCAGTAGTGGAATTGATATAGAACTTGGCTGGGTTCTGTGCGTCCTTGCTTGCGAAGGTGATTTCCTTTGAACCGCGGCCCACATAGAGAGCATCCTTGAAATGCAGTTCATACTGCTTGCCGTCAACGGTCACCACACCAACGCCCTTGCTGGTATTGATGATTCCCACCTCACGGTTGTAGCAGAAATATGGTGCCTTCAGAGGGTCGATGGCTTCGAGCTTCAGCACTTCGCCTACTGGCACTGCTCCTCCGAAAACGAGACGGTCGTACATTGAATATGTGAGGTGGATCTTGTTTGCCTCCATCACATTCTGCATTGTGAACGCACTACGCAGGCGGTCGGTGTCGTATGTCTTCACGTCCAATGGATTGCAAGCCGTCTGGATAGAATAGTCTGTCTGTGCATTGGCACACAGAGTAGTAGCCGCAAGGGCTGTAGACAACAATAGTTTCTTCATTATCTTGATAGTTTTTTGATTTATATTATATGCAGATCTGCCACATTGTATGGCATACCCACCTGCTTCAATTAGTCTTTCTTTGCCTCTCTGTCTTCCTTCACGATTCGTCTGTTGTTTATGAACATGAGGGCAAGGGTTATCACCGTCAATACTCCCATACCGAGATACTGCAGCTTGATGCCACGATAGATTACCCAACCGAAGAGAGAAGAGGCGAAATCAAGCGCACCGCCGGAGAATCCTTCCGGTATCTCGGCTGCCTTGTCGCCAGTGGCATCAAACACATGCTTTGCTGCCATTGTGAAGTCGGGTGCCATGTCGGTAACGAAATACAGGCCGATGACGAGAGCCACGAGTCCGATGATGAGCGTCTTCACCACATTGCCCTTGGTGAACGGCAATACCATCGGGAAGAGGTAGAACATTCCGGCGAGCGATGCCAGCGGCAGGAACTGGTTGCCGGGCAGGAACACTGCCAAAGCGAGAATCACGGGAATGAGGATTATAGACACCACGAGAGTCGTGGGATGCCCGATAACAAGAGCCGGACTCATGCCGATATGCACCTTCTTGCCGTTGAACTTGGTCTTCACCAGTTCTTGTGTCTTCTCTGAAATAGGCTTCAGTCCTTCGATGAAAAGCGAGGTGATACGGGGGATGAGTTCCATCACGGCTCCCATGGTGACGCCAAGGAAGAGTATCTTCTTGATGTCGAGCTGTGCTGCCCATCCGATGAGCATACCCACGATCACTCCCAGGACGAGGGGCTCGCCGAGCACACCGAACTTCTTCTTCAGTCCTTCTGCGTCGATATCGAGTTTAGAGAAGCCCGGGATGAGGTTGAGCAACTTGTCAAACACGATGGCGAAGGGCATGAAGCTCTGGCAGAACGGCTGAGGAATGGAGATTCCTTCGAGGTCGTAGTATTTCTGGAATTTCTCTGCCGTCAGGTCTGCGCATACCAGAGTGATGATATAGCAAACGATGGCAGCGAAATATCCCCAAAGCAGACTCTCACCCATCACGAAATAAGCCACGGCTCCGATAAAGGCGAAATGCCAGTAGTTCCAGAGGTCGATGTTCACCGTGCGTGTGGTCTTGGTAATGACCATCAGGAAGTTCACTCCCAGACAGATGGGGATGATTAGCGCTCCCACGGCGGTGTTGTATGCCACGGCTGCTGCTGCCGGCCAACCCATATCAAAAACGTTGAGCTGCAGGTGATAGATGTCTGAGATTCCCTTCAGCGGGTCGTTGAAATTGGTGGTCAGCAATGCCGTCACCACTCCCAGTCCTACGAATCCCACACCGACAAAGAGCCCCGACTTGAGTGCCTTGCCGAATTTCATACCGATACACAGTCCGATGATGGTGAAGATGATAGGCATCATAACACTTGCACCCAGACTGATAATGTAGCCGAATACTTGTTCCATTGTATTTTCCTGTTTATGCTTTTTTGATTAGCTTGTTAGTAGATATAAATAGTTCGGGGCAAAGTTAGGCAAAATATTTGAATAAGCATCTTTATTATTGTAAAAAGTAACATTAATGCATAAAGAGCGGACATGAATGACGGCAAAAGATAAATGACGTTAAAAGATAAGAGTATACAGTTCTAAATCTGTCGGAACACATGACAAGCAAAACGGGCATGGGTCAGAGCATAAAAAAACATAGCCCCTGCCATCACGGCTGAGACTATGCACATTTTTATTGCTTATGATCGGCGAAATCTCAAAAAGTCAAATTGCCGATTTTTCTTTTCGCATGTTTAAAACTTACCTTTAATTCCTTATTGTCATTTATCATTCATCGTCATTTATTTGTTGATCTTCATTGTCTTCACACCGTCTGCCGTGCGGATGGAGATGATGTTCACACCCTTGGCGAGTGGCAGCGTTGCTGTGTCACCGGCATTGAGTCTTGCCTCGGCGAGACACATTCCGCTTGGTGTGCATACACTGACGTTGCCTGCCATACCGCCCACTACGATGGCGTTGCCCTCAACACGGAATTTCATGTCTGCATTGGCAGCTGCGATAGAAGCCGACTCTCCGTTGTAAACTCTCACGTTGTCGATTGCCATGTGCTGTGCGAGCTTGCCCTTATACAGCCATGCGATATATACCGGCGTGGTGTCATCAGTGAAGCATTTGGTGATGTCATATACCTTATGTTCAGGTTTCGTTGTCTCACCGTCAGCAAGGTCTTCGGCGGTATATCCCTTCAGCGTTTCGATTGGCGCCCATTCCACTGCGTTGTATGAATAGTATACTCCAGCCTCAGTGCTCTTCTTTGTCGTGGCATTGTAGTCGGTGTCAAACTCCAGGAATGTCTTCTCACCGTCTTTCAGTTCTCCGCGAACGAGTGGTGGTGTGTCGAGAACTGCCCATACCAGTGTGTATCCTGCCACTGCTGATGATATTGAAGCGAAGTCTCCTTCGAAGTTGCCGCTTGTGACAGGAATCTCATACCAATTGTCGAAGCGCCACAGATACTGGTCCTGCATCTTGCCGTCGAGTTTCTCGATAATCCAGTTTTCTGGTGTCAGTCCGCCGGTGAAGTCTTCTGAGAACGGCAGCGAATATGTCGGTCTGTTGCCCTTTGCCATTGTCTCAACTGCCGGCAGCGACTCAACGCCGTCTGCATATACAGAGCGCTTTGTGGAAGCATTTTATGACCGACAGCTATCCGGACAAGAGAAGCCCGGCATACCTCAATACTACGAAAATAGGGAACTAACCTCGCGGCCAATTCCCTACAAAAACCATGCTATGAAAAAATATTAGGTATGATTTACATTTTACTTATAATTCCAATCTTAGATGCTTCAAGGAACGCAACTATAGATTCAATCTCCTTGCCTGGCGGCACCTGTTCCTTGATCTGGTTTATGGCATCAAACACGCTCGTCTGTCCGTGGAACACGAGGCGATAGGCATTGGCGATATGGCCTACCACCTTTGGTTCAATGCCCGAATTGTGGAGAAGGGTCTCGTTTACTCCTCCGTAGCGCACTGGGTTGTCAGTGGCTACGATAAACGGAGGTACGTCTTTGCTGATGCGCACACCGCCGGTGACCATCGAGGCTCCACCCACACGCACATTGGCGTTTACGATAACACCGGAAGAGAAGATTACAGCACTGTGGATTTCGCAGTCGCCGGCAACCTTAGTACCATATCCGAATGTGCAGTAGTCGTCAACCTTTGTGTCGTGAGACACGTGGACACCCTCCATGAAGAAGTTACGGTTGCCGATACGTGTCTCGCCGGTCTTGAATGTGGCACGGTTGATGACAACATTCTCACGGAAGATGTTCTCGTCGCCGATAATCAGCGGTGTGTCGTCACCACTGAAATTGAAGTCCTGTGGCTCAGCACCGAGCACGGTGTTCTGATAAACCTTGTTGCCCTTTCCCATCCGTGTGCCCTTCATGATGCTCACGTAAGGATAAATCACGCAGTCGTCGCCGATGACAACGTCGTCCTCGATATAGGCGAAAGGATAGACAGTGACATTCTTGCCCAACTTTGCGCCCGGGGCTATATATGCTTTTTCACTTATCATGATATACAAGTTTAAATGGTGTGTAACTTTAGTTTCTTCCTCCGCCGAGAGCGTAGTAGAGGTTCACAACAGCCTGCATCTTGTAGAAATCATCTGCCACCTTGGAGAGCTGCGCATTGAGCAGGCTCTGCTGTGCGGTGATTACCTCAAGATAGGTGCTGCTGCCCTCGTTGAAGAGAAGCTTGGTGTATTCCACGTTCTTGGTGAGACTTTCCACCTGCTTCTGCTCCAGCTTCGACTTCTCGTCAGAAGAGTTGTAGAGCACCAGGGCATTGCTCACCTCACTGCCGGCAGAGAGCACGGCATTCTGCCATGTGTTATATGCCTGTTCCTGCTTTGCCTTGGCCACCTTGAGTCCTGCCACGAGCTGACCGTGGGCAAAGATAGGCTGCACGAGGCTACCTATGGCATTCCACAACATCTTGCCAGGGTTCACGATACCTCCACCACCATTGTTGGTATATGCACCAGAACCGCTGATTGTGATGCTTGGATAGAAGCGCGAACGAGCCTGGTTGGTGTCGTAGAAGCACTGTGCGAGCGACATCTCGGCGTAATGCACGTCGGGACGGTTGCTCAGGAGCTGTATGCCGATGCCGGTAGAGAATTCCGAAGGCAACGACTGCTCGTCGAGCTTTCCGCGGCTGATTGTCTGTGCCGGCTGACCGAGCAGAAGGGAGAGGGAATTCTCCACTTCACGAATCTGGCGCTTCAGGTCGGCTGCCTGTGCCTGCACCGAATAGTAGTTAGACTCGGCGCTCTGCACGCCAGTCTCCTTCACACGTCCCAATTCCTTCTGGAGCTTCATGATTTCCCATGTCTCCTTGGTGAGGTTTGTCATGTTGTCTACAAGTTCCAACTGCTTGTCGAGCATCATGAGAGTATAGTACATGTTGGCGATGTTTGAAATCAGACCAGTCTGCACCACGAGCTGATAATCCTTGGTGGCGAGCAGCGACATCTGTGCGCTGCGCTTCACGTTTAGCAGATTGCCGAAGAGGTCGATGCTCCAGCTTGCCTGCACTGGCAGTGAATATGTCTTCGTTGCCTTGTTGCCGTCCCACGAAGAGATCACTCCCTGTGGCGAGAACGTGAACGATGGCACAAAAGCGAGCTTTGCCACCATGAGCTGTTCCTCCACCATCTTCACGTTGAGAGCAGCGTTGAGCATGTTGGTGTTGTGAGTCAGTCCCTGCTCGATGAGCGACTGCAGCTGAGGATCGGTGAAGACGCTGCGCCAAGGCAGGTTGCCGAAGCTCGTAGTGTCGCTTACGGCGAGAGTGTCGGCGATGGAAGCGGAGTCGCGCACCAGGCCCTTCACATTCACATCGGGACGCTCGTATTTATTGTATATTCCGCAGCTGCCAAGCAACAGACCGGCAGAGGCGAAAGCTATAATACTCTTGATCTTCATATAGATAATGTATTTTTATAATCCCAGACCCAAAGGAGGTGAGTTTCTCCGATGGGACTGGATATATTATTTTATTTCTTTGAGTGCTTGTCGATCTGTGCCTGCAGCGCACCAGCCACATATGGGTTGGTATACTGTTTCACCTCAGAGTCAACAGAAGCATTGTCGCCCTCAAACTCGATAGGCTTGATCTTCTCCTGCAATGTCTGGAAGATGTAGAACAACGCTGGAACGACCATAATCTGGCAGAGCATACCGATGAGCATACCACCTACGGCTGCCGCTCCGAGTGTCATGTTTCCGTTGTAGCCTACGCCCCATGGCATGAGCAATGGCAACAGACCGATGATCATGGCGAGCGAAGTCATCAGGATAGGACGCAGACGGGCAGAAGCTCCGAGCACTGCCGACCATGAGATGGCCATACCCGTGCGACGGCGTTCAAGGGCGAACTGCACGATAAGGATGGCGTTCTTGGCGAGAAGTCCCATAAGCATGATGAGCGCGATCTGCATGTAGATGTCGTTGTTCTTACCAAACATGTTGGTGAAGAGGAACGCTCCGGCAAGACCAAACGGAATAGAGAGGATTACCGAAAGCGGCAGTACATACGATTCATACTGTGCCGAGAGAATCAGGTATACGAAGGTGAGACACAACGCGAAGATTATCGCAGTGGAGTTGCTTGACTCCTGCTCTGTACGTGTCAGACCTGAGAACTCGTATGTGTAACCGGCTGGCAATGTGGTCTTTGCCACCTCGTCCATAGCCTTGATGGCATCACCGGTAGAATATCCGTCGGCAGCAGAAGCGTTCACGTTGATAGAGGTAAACAGGTTGAAACGGTCGATCTCCTGTGGACCATATACACGCTCCAGGTTTACATACTCCTGGATAGGAGCCATCTGACCAGTCTGAGTGCGCACGTAGATGTTTGCAAGACTCTTCAGGTCGGCACGGTCTTTCGGCTCTGACTGGATATACACACGGTAGAGCTTACCGTATGAGTTGAAGTTGCTTGCATACATACCTCCGTAGTATCCCTGCATGGTGGTGAGCACCGTGCTTGGGTCGATACCGCTCTGCTTACACTTTGCCACATCGACATCAATCTTATACTGTGGATATTTAGTGTTGTATGATGTCATGGCATTGCTGATTTCAGGACGCTTGTTGAGCTCACCGATGAACTTCTGGGTGATGTCATAGAACTTGTTCACATCGCCACCGGTGCGGTCCTGCATAGAGAATGTCATACCGTTGGTAGCAGAGAATCCCTGCACCATAGGCGGCTGGAAGGCAAGAATCTGCGCTCCCTTGATGGCTGCCGTCTGCTTGTATATCATACCGAGCACCATACCGGAACCGAGGTTGTGCACACCGATATACTTCAGCGGTCCCTCAAGTTTCTGACGCTCCTCGAATGACTTCAGCTTGATGATGAACGTACCCAGGTTGGATCCCTGGCCGGCGATGAAGTTGTATCCCGTGATACGCATACGGCTGGCGATGGCAGGGTTGGTGGCGAGCATACGGTCCACCTCGTCCATCACCTCGTTGGTCTTCTTCATTGAAGTTCCTGGAGGAGTGGAAACGGTACAGAATACAGTACCTGTATCTTCGTCAGGCACAAGACCTGTCTTTGTGGTTGACATGAGTACTGCCATTACTGCGATACCGACAATGACAGAACCTATTGCGATAACCGGACGCTCAACCAAGCGACGCACGCCCTTGGTGTACTTAGCCTGCACCTTTCCATAGGCAGCGTTGAACGAAGCATGGAAACGGTCTACCATCGACATCTTGCGCTCTGAACCGTCCTCGTTCTTAGGCTTCAGCAACATTGCACAAAGCGCTGGAGAAAGAGTCAAGGCGTTGAGGGCTGAAATGATGATGGAGATGGCCATCGTTATACCAAACTCACGATAGAAGACTCCTGACGTACCACCCATGAAAGACACCGGCACGAACACTGATGCCATAACGAGGGTGATGGAGATGATGGCGCCCGAAATCTCGTTCATGGCATCGATAGAAGCTGTCGTCGCCGACTTGTATCCAAGGTCGAGCTTGGCATGGACAGCCTCGACCACCACGATGGCGTCATCGACCACGATGGCGATGGCAAGCACGAGGGCGGCGAGCGTCAAGAGGTTCAGCGAGAAGCCGAACACATACAGGAAGAAGAAGGTACCGATCAACGACACTGGCACGGCAATAAGCGGGATGAGCGTCGAACGGGTGTCCTGCAAGAAGATATACACCACGATGAACACGAGCACGAATGCCTCGAAGAGGGTCTTGATGAGGTCTTCGATAGAAGCGAAGAGGAACTCGGTAACGTCCTGCATGATATCGAAGTGGATGCCAGGAGGCATTGTTGCTTCCTGCTCTTTCAGCAGCTTCTTGATGTTTGTAGCAATTTCTGTAGCGTTAGAACCGGCAGTCTGTGTCACCATCATGGTTACAGACGGCTTGCCGTTGTTCTTTGACTCCACGCTGTATGAGAGGGCTCCCATCTCCACGCGTGCCACGTCCTTCACACGGATGGTCTGTCCGTCTTGTGTAGACTTTATGATCATGTCGCCGAACTCCTCTGGAGTCTTCAGACGACCTTTGTAACGGAAGGTGTACTGATACTGGTTGTCAGACGATTCGCCCACAGAACCAGGAGCTGCCTCGATGTTCTGCTGAGCCAGCACTCCTGTGAGGTCGGCAGGAATCAGTCCGTAGCTTTTCATCTTCACCGGGTCTATCCAGAGACGCATGGTGTAGTCTTTCTGGGAGAAACACTGACACTCACCCACACCGTTCACACGCTTGATGGCAGGAATGACGTTGATGTTTGCATAGTTGGTGAGAAACTTGTCGTCGTAGCGGTCGTCGTCGGCAGTAAGACCGAAAAGAATCACCGTTGACGACTGGCGCTTCATCACCGTCACACCGGCCTTGGTAACCTCGGCTGGCAGAAGAGCTGACGCCTGTGACACACGGTTCTGAACGTTCACCTGACACATGTCGGCATTCATACCCTGCTTGAAGAACACTGTGATGGAAGCCGAACCGTCGTTTGTTGCAGAAGAGGTCATGTATGTCATTCCCTCCACACCGTTGATTGACTCCTCCAAAGGAGCAAGCACGGAATTAAGCACTGTCTGCGAGTTGGCACCCGTATATGAGGCACGCACCATGATGGTAGGAGGCGCCATGTTCGGGTACTGCTCGATTGGCAGCGAAATGAGTCCGATGACACCGAGAATCACTATCAGGATAGAGATCACGGTGGAGAGCACCGGGCGTTTGATAAATGTATCTAATCTCATTGTTGTAATTTTATTTAGGTTGACGAGTTGACAAGTAGACAAGCTGACAAGTCAGCCGGAGATCCGACAGGCCGGCTTATCTGCAAGAAGCATTACATCAACTGCCTGTCAGCAATCATGGCTGCCTCAATCATCCACTACCCTTTTTGACGGGTCATGCGAGGACTCCTTGCCATTTCGTCTCTTCTCTACTTGTTTATTTTCCGAAAGCCTTCTTCAGCTTGCTCAGGTCGCCCTGGTCAGCGCCCAGAGCCTCGGTCTTCTTCAGTTTCTCCTGATATTGTGCCTCTGTGAGAGGAGTGATCTTCTGTCCGTCGGTAAGACCTGAGATACCGTTCATCACGATACGGTCGCCTGCCTTCAGGCCACTCTCGATGATGTAGTTCTTGCCGTCGTTGTTAGGATTCACGGTCACAGGGGTGTATTTCACCTTGTTGCCCTCGCCAACTACGTATACGAAGAACTTGTCCTGAACCTGAGATACGGCATCCTGCGGGATGATGATAGCCGAAGAAGACACATGTGGCACCACGATGCTGCCAGAAGCGCCGCTCTTGAGCAGATGCTCAGGGTTAGGGAAGTCGGCACGCATAGAAACGGTACCTGTAGTAGGGTCGATCACGCCGCTCACTGTAGCCACATGTCCGTCGTGGTTGTATACAGTTCCGTCAGCGAGCTGCAGCTTCACGGCTGGATAATCCTTGATTGCAGCATTGATACCGCCAACGCCCTTTGTCATGTCCAGAAGGTCTTTCTCTGTTACTGAGAAATACACCTGCATAGTGCCGATGCTCGACACAGTGGTGAGTGGCTGCTGGCTTGAAGCGCTCACCAATGCGCCCACACGGTATGGCAGATCGCCTACGACACCGTTGGCTGGACTGGTGATATAGCAGAAGTCGAGGTTCTGCTTGGCTGATACATAAGCTGCTTGGGCCTGTGCCACGGCAGCATAGGCTGCCTCGAGATTGTTCTTTGATGACTGAAGCTCGTAAGTACCGATAACATTGTTCTTGAAGAGTTTCTCGTTGTTTGAGTATGTCAGCTTGGCTGTGTTGAGCTGAGCCTTTGCTGTGTTCACGGCTGCCCTTGCCTGGCGCACGGCTGCCTGGTAGGTCTCGTTGTCGATGACGAAGAGGAGCTGGCCTTTCTTCACTGCCTGGCCTTCATGCACACACAACTTGGTGATGAATCCAGACACCTTAGGACGGATCTCCACGTCCTGCACTCCCTTTATCGTAGCAGGATAGGTGGTCTGCAGCTCTGCTGACTGCACACCTACTGTCCTTACCGCATATTCGTCGTCGCCGAAATCCGGTTTTCCACTTTTCTTGCCTCCGCCGCATGACACGAGCACTGCGGCAAGCAACAGAATAAATAAATTACTCTTTTTCTTCATACCTATTTATAATATTAATGTTTTCTATGTATGTAAAATTATATATGTAATGATTTGTATATTATATATGTAAAACTACCTAATATTTCTTTCTTGATTTATCCGCCCCGGCTGCTGACGGCATTCACATGCTAAAACAAACTTCCGGCGGAACATTTACAGAAAACCCAAATACTTTTTTCAGTTTTCAGATGCAAAATTAGCCATTATTCTTCATACTATGATGGCATGTCAATGATTATTGTTTTGTTTTAACTAAATTTTAAGGAAAACGGAAAAGCCATCAGTCACAATGGTCACGCCACAAGAACTTTGGAACACTGGCAACAGAAAACTGCATCAAGCCATCATGCCGTTTGTAGGTTGAAATCCAAACAAATATTTCAATAAATGGGCAACATGCTTGCCCATGTTGGGTAAGCACCGTTCTCAAGTGGGGCAAGCAGCGTGCCCCACTTGGGCAGATTTCACGCTCAACCGCTGCCCGATATTCTTATTTATTGACATTCATGGCTTCAGGAATTGTCCAGCGCATATAAGCATCTGTATACACTGGCGGCACGGATACGCTTACGTTTCCTGTTGATTTTTGAAAAGACAAAAGCTCATGCTTCACTTAAACAAAAATCGGTCATTAGAACGTTTAATGGCATTTTACATGCACCACTTGTTCTAATGACCGATTTTGAAAAAAATGTGTCGAGCGTTTATAATCTGATACCACTCAATGTATCAGAAAGGACTCAGCACAGTCCCATAGCCTTCGCCTTTTCCATCAGCAGCTGCATCAGCGGTTCTCGCTCGTTAGCCACTTTGTTGTCGAGTACGGCATTCTTCAGCGTCTGCTTCAGCGTGCCCACCTCTCTCGATGGTTTGAGATGGAACATCTCCATTATCTCGTTGCCGTCGATTACCGGTTGCAGCAAGCGCTTGAAGTCCTTTTCCTTAAGGTCAGTGAGTTTCTCGCGCACCATACGGAAATTCTCGAGGAACTGCTGCTTGCGCACCTGGTTTTTGCTCGTGATGTCTGCCTCGCAGAGAATCATCAAGTCGTCGATATCGTCGCCGGCATCATTGATGAGTCGGCGCACGGCGCTGTCGGTCACCACATCGTCGGCGATGGCGATGGGGCGCATGTGCAGGTCGACGAGTTTCTGCACGTATTTCATCTTGGCATCCATCGGAAGCTTCATCCTGCGGAATATCTCCGGCACCATCTTGGCACCGATGAAGTTGTGGTTGTGGAATGTCCATCCGGCAATGGGGTCCCAGCGCTTGCTGCGCGCTTTTCCGATGTCGTGCATGAGGGCTGCCCAGCGCAGCCACAGATTGTCGCTCCGGCGGCTAACGTTGTCGAGCACCTCAAGTGTGTGATAGAAGTTATTCTTGTGTGCCCTGCCGTTTTTGGTCTCTATGATATCGAGAGCGCTAAGCTCCGGCATTATCAGCGGCAGCAGTCCGCAACGCTGCAGGTCGACGAATCCCTTGCTCGGTGTCTTGGTCATCATTATCTTGTTCAGCTCCTCTTCCACTCTCTCTCCGCTAATGATCTTTATCCTGTCGGCATTGCGCTGCAGCGCGTCGAAGGTCTCTTCTTCTATAAAGAAGTTGAGCTGTGTGGCGAAACGTATGCAGCGCAGCATGCGCAGCGGGTCGTCGGAGAATGTGATGTCGGGATCGAGGGGTGTGCGTATGATGCCGTCTTCCATGTCGTATACTCCGTCGAAGGGATCCACGAGCTCACCGAAGCGGTCTTTATTCAGGCATACGGCAAGTGCATTGATGGTGAAGTCGCGACGATTCTGGTCGTCTTCGAGCGTACCGTCTTCAACGATCGGCTTTCGTGACCCACGGGTGTAGCTCTCACGGCGGGCGCCTACGAACTCAACTTCCGTTCCCTTGTATTTCACCTGTGCCGTTCCGAAATTGCGGAACACGGAGATATGAGCCTTCCTGCCGAGCGACCGCCTCAGCGCGTCGGCCACCTTTATCCCACTGCCCACCACCACGACGTCAATGTCGTTTGACGGGCGCTCAAGAAAGAGGTCGCGCACGTAGCCCCCCACTACATAGCACTCCAGTCCGAGGGAGTCGGCTGCATCTGAAATTTTATGGAATATTTCTTTGTCAAGTATTTGTGCCAGTTCGGCGTCACTCAATAGTCTCATATACTGTATATAAATAAAAGCGGCTGCAAAGTTAATGATTTTGTATAAGATTATGAAATTTAGCCAATGACAAAATACAGACAGGTGGCATTTTAACCCAAATCGGCAATTAGGGCTTGCTTGGATTTTGATTTTTAGAAGAGCGGATTTTGTTTTTTAGAGAATGGATTGGGGAAACAAAAAAACTGCCGCAGCAAGTGACTATCCATGTAGTCAACCTGCTGCGGCAGTATATCTCATGTCTGCAATATGCTTTTATTTCTCTCCGTTGAACTCGAAGATGAGATCCTGGAGTTCTGTTCCGGTAGAGTTGTTGTCGTAGAGAGCCTTTCCGTCGAGGAGCTTGTCCTTGCCGTTCACGTCCTTACCGTCGTAGATGGCAGCCTCGTAGATCTGGATATAGTTCTTGTTGGAACTGTAGATACCTCTTGTCATGCTGATGAAGGCGATGGCAATATCGTGTGATGCGCCACCGAAGTTGAGCGTCATTCTTACGGGGTTTGGAGCCACATAGTAATACAAGAAGCTGTTCTTGGCGGTGAAGATGCTGAAGTTCATCTTCAGATCCATCGTTCCCACTTCCTCAGCAGACTTCACGATTTCGTCGTTGCGCTTCAGCTTGGCGAGTTCGTCGGCAGAGAGTTCTGCGAGCTGCTGCTCGGTATAGTTCTTCGTTACAGGCAATGACTTGAAGAAGAGCTTCACAGGGAAGTCGTAGATGGTGATGGTGTTGTCGAGCGACATCTTTGTGGTGACAACGAGCGAGTCAACCTGCTTGGGGTATTTCGTCTTGTCGATGTTCTTGTCAAACCAGTACATCTTTCCTCTGTATGTTCCGGCTGCGTTCATGAGCCAGTTCTGCTTCTCCTTGTCTGAGAGCTGTTCATCATCGTTGCTGTCGAGACATGACACCATTGTCATAGAGACCATCAATGCCATAAGCATCAATGGCAGTAGTTTTCTTAGTTTCTTCATATTACAAATAATTTTTATTTCATTTTTTACCTGTAAAACTCCGATGATGTCATTTCATTGCATGGCGACGGTATATTTTTTCGGTCTTGCATGGAGGATATTCCACCGAGCCTCACTGCCGGCACCGGCTGCAGGGCATCACTTATGGATGAGGTTCATGAACTCCTGACGGGTCTTTGCCTGTTCGAAGGCACCGCAGAAATCGCTGGTTGTGGTGATGGAGTTCTGCTTCTCCACGCCTCTCATCTGCATGCACATGTGTTTAGCCTCAACCACCACGATTACGCCCTGTGGATGCAAAGTCTCGTTGATGCAGTCTTTTATCTGCTGCGTCATTCTCTCCTGCACCTGCAGACGATGGCTGAAGATGTCTACCACGCGCGCTATCTTGCTCAGTCCGGTGATGTATCCGTTGGGGATATACGCCACGTGCACCTTTCCATAGAACGGCAGCATGTGGTGCTCGCAGAGCGAGAAGAAGTCGATGTCCTTCACGATTACCATCTGGTTGTATTCTTCCTTGAAGAGTGCGTCGGTAAGCACTTTGTGTGCGTCCTGCGTATATCCGCGTGTCAGCACTTGCATCGCCTTGGCTACGCGCATCGGCGTCTTGAGCAGTCCCTCACGCTCCGTGTCTTCACCGAGCAGGTTAAGAATGCTCTTGTAGTTCTCCGCCAGCTGGTCGAGCCCGGGGCGGAATTCTGTTTCGGGATTCATTATATTGTTTTATTTTAGTTTACTGATTAACGATGTGTCATACCCTTCCTTGTGGGGAGTAAAGGCGGGAACTGACTTTTCTCAGCAGACGGGACAGATCAGTATGCCACTGTAATCTTTCCCTTCACGATGCAAGCCTGTTTGTAGCCCATCGCCTTGATGCCTCTGAGAATCTGTTCCGCCTCTCCGTATGACCGGAAGTTGCCCACCCGGCATATCCATCGCGGAGAATAGAAATGCACGTAGACTGGCTGGTCGGGGTATTTCATCTTTATGTCGTTGCCTATGCGATTTGCCTTCTCGCGGTCGGCTCTGGAATTTCCTCCTGAATATGCCTGGATGCGATAGCCGGTCACCTTGCGGCTGTTGCGCATCATCTTCTTGCTGGTGTCTACAGGCTGCTGGCTGTCAACAGGCTGGCGGTCCTGGCTTCTGTGTGTGTTGTTTGCTTCGGCAGAAGGGTTCTTGTGCTCCGTGGAGTCTCCACGGTGATGCTCTCCTGCAGTATTCTTGTTGGGAGCCGCAGTGTGGTTTTCTTTCTTTTCCGTGGCTGCCGTATGGTGGTCTTTCTTGTCGGCAGGAACATGGGTCTTGTTTTTCTTGTCTTTGTCGTCCTGAGGCACGACGTTCTGACCTGCCTTCTGCTTAGAGGCCTGTTCCTGTGCGTATTTCAGTTTGGCGTTGTTCACCAAGTTGTCTATATCGGCACTTTGCGTCACGGTAATCTTTCCCTCTCCCGGCTTGGATTTCTGCAGGTCGTTGAGGAATGTCTGTGCCTTGGCGCTGGTGGCGAGGCATACCGTGAATACTAATATAGCGATGAACTGTTTCATGTTTGTCTTTTTGCTTTAATATAAAAAGGAGAGTCCTCTGCCGCCAATGCCGTTTGCAGGCATTCTGCGACAGGGGATGCTCTCGTATTCAATTATTATCGTGCGTCGATGATACCCTTGAAGTCGGCAGCCTTCAGAGAAGCTCCACCGATGAGTCCACCGTCGATGTCTGGCTTTGCAAACAGCTCTGGAGCGTTGCTTGCCTTGCAGCTTCCACCATAGAGGATGGTAGTGTCGTCGGCTACTTCCTTGCCATACTTGTCGGCAATCACGCTGCGGATGTATGCGTGGATCTCCTCTGCCTGGTCGGCAGTGGCGGTCTTGCCTGTACCGATAGCCCAGATTGGCTCGTAGGCAACGATGATGTTTTTGAATTCCTCTGCTGAGAGGTTGAACACGCTTCCTTCGAGTTCAGCCTTCACAACCTCGTTCTGCTTGTTTGCCTCACGCTCCTCAAGGCTCTCGCCGATGCAGAAGATTACCTTCAGACCGTTTTTCAGCGCCAGGAGCACTTTCTCCTTCAGTACCTCTGGAGTATCATTGTAATAGCCTCTGCGCTCTGAGTGACCGATGATGACATACTGTGCACCGGTGCTCTTCACCATCTCTGCTGACACCTCGCCGGTGTATGCGCCCTTCTCCTTGTCGGCGCAGTTTTCGGCTCCAAGACCGATTACGCTCTGATCGAGGAACTGTGCGATGCTTGCCAGATGGATGAATGGAGTGCAGATTATCACTCCGCAGTTTGGCTTCTGTGCTGTCAGTGTGTCGTTAAGCTCCTTTGCCAGAGCTACTCCGTCTTGCAGGTTCATGTTCATCTTCCAGTTTCCTGCTACAATTTTCTTTCTCATTTCCTTTTACTTTTGCTAATAATTAAAATGATGTTATCCCTCGTCTGCGACGGGGGTGTTGTTGTCTTTGTCAGTAGAATCACTTCCGCCTGTCTGTCCTGTCGCCGACTTCTTTTTTCTGAAGCGGCGCGTCCATGCCCATGTCCTGTCGGCAAGCGACAGGATGAACAGCGGAAGGAAGAACCACAGCAGCGACAGGCATATTTTCTTGCCCAGCGATGTGACTGAGAGCTTGCCCTCGGGCAGTTTGTCGAGCGGCGCCGACTCGTCGTCGAGCTGCGGCAGCTGGTTGTGGCTCCATTTGCCTATCACCACTCCATCTTTCAGCAACAGCAGTCCGGGATTGCTTCTGACGATTGTCTTCAGCGTAGTCTCGTCGGTGAAGAGGAACGGGTATTCGGCTCCCGTCATGTCCCGCCAGCGGTCTATCGCCTTGGCGTTGCTTGCCGTGAGGCAGTAGAAGCGGTATTTATGCGCCTGGGCATAGTCGTAGAGTTGGTTCATGTTGCCGAAGTATGAGTCGTTGGCATTCTCCAGATGTGGCGACACGAGCAGGAAGGTGTATCCCTTGGAGGATATCACGTCGTCTGTCATGTCGTCGCCCGTCGTCATGTCTTCCATGCTGAAGTCATGTATCGGCGGTACGTACCCCTCGCTCGTCTGTACGGTCTTGCTGTCTACGAAAGTCCATGTGGAGTCGGGATAGTTTTCGAGGGTGAACTCCTTGGTCTGTCCGTTTTTCTTCAGTATGAAGGTGGTCTCAAACTGTGGCTGCTCTGCTCCGGGCGGTATTTCCATCCCCTTGCGTATGTCGGCACCGATGTGGTATGGACGGAAGTCGAATACCGGCAGTGCATACAGGCAATATGTACTTGTGGCTATGCTATACAGTATGGTATAGTTGATGGCTATCCACTGGTTTGCCTTGCCTATGAACCTCACCATGGCGCACGGCCATTTACACACGACGATGGAGGCGGCGAGCAGCACGATGTTCTTGAGGAGCGTCTCACCGTTGGTGAGTTTCAATGCATCGCCGAAACATCCGCAGTCTTTCACGGGATCGGCTATAGCTATCCATACCGTTATGGCGGTCATCACCGTCATGAAGGCGAGTATCAGCTTGGACACGAGCCTGCGGCGGATGGCAAAGAGCAGGAGGATTCCAAGCGACAGTTCCACGGCAGCCAGCAGCACCGAGGCGCTGAGCGTGAGATAGTCGGGAACGGACCCTTCGAGATTCACGGCGGCAAGATAGTCGTTCAGCTTATATTGCGTTCCGATGGGGTCTACCGCCTTCACGTAGCCTGAGAACACGAATGTCAGTGCCACCACGAAGCGGCACACGTTGACTCCGATATCTTTTATCGTCTCCTTGTTCATCAGCCTCTTTGTCACTCCCCGTATGTCAGTTTTATCACTCCGAACACGGAGTAGTTTATGATGTCCATATAGTTGGCGTCGATTCCTTCAGAAACGAGGGTTCCTCCGCCAAGGTTCTCTATCTCTTTCACTCGTTCTATCTTTGTCAGGATGAAATCGGTATAGCTGCTCACACGCATCATGCGCCACGCCTCGTCGTAGTCGTGGTTCTTGCGGAGCATGAGCTGCAGGGCCTCAGAGGCATATTTGTCGTATAGCGCCAGGGCCTCATCGTTGGTGATGTCCACGCTGTCGGCAAATCCTTTCTCGAGCTGTATCAGTCCTACGATGCCATAGTTTATCAGCGCCACGAATTCCGAACGTATGTCGTCTTCAACCATAGCCTTGCCTTTCACCTCGATGCTGCGTATGCGGCGCGCCTTGATGAGGAGCTGGTCGGTGAGCGACGATGGTCGGAGCATTCGCCATGACGCATTGTAGTCGTGTAGCTTCTTCGCAAAGAGCGTGCGACAGCCTTCGAGTGTTTCCTTGAACTGCTTTTCCGTTTCTGGATTTTCCTTAGCCATTGTATGATGCTCTGTTTATGGGTCTTATTTTATTTTTAAATAACTTATCAGGAGTCAATATTGGGGCAAAGTTACACATTAATATTGACAATCAAGTGATTTGGAAAGTTTTTTAACCCAAATCGGCGATTTGAGCGACTATAAGCAATCTCCACTTGTCATTGCCACAGCATTTTCTCCCCTTTTCCCTTTCCGCATACAGACTATCCCTTGCGCTTCTCTCTTATCAGTCTGACCATGGCACACTGGGTGTCGAACGCCACCTGAAGGGAGTCTCTCTGCTGGCGCAGTCTGGCGAGCTTGTCGAGGGCTGCATCGCCGTTGCTTCCGGAATGCGAATCCACCACTGCAGCCATACTGTCCAGGCGGCACTGTGCAGTCTGCAGTTGCATATCGAGACGGGCTATTTCCGACTGTGCGAGTTTTTCGGATGCGTCCTGATAGAGTGTCAGTGCCTGACGCCTCTCTTCCACTGCTTCGGGATGAGAGCGGCGGAGGGAGTCAACAAGCCGCAACGACTCTTTGTAGTTCCCTTTGTCATATTGTCCCTGGGCTTCTGTGAGAATGCGCCGGGCCTCTTCCTTGCCATTGTCGGCACATGCCGAAAACAGCGCCAGCGCCAAGGCAAAGCAAATTATCTTTTTCATTTCTTCTTGTTTTTTGCGGACAAAGGTAATGCAAATTCAAGAGCAATGCAAAACAAAAGCGGTTTGATTTCACTTTGTCCCTTCCTTACCCAATCCGGGACAAGTGTATAAAGCCCGAATCGGCCATTGGGACTTGCTCGGATTTTGACTTTTCAGAAGACGCCTTTCACCTGTTTGAAAGAAAAGGTACGAAGCTACGCTCTAATTTCACACACGCATCAAAGACAATTATCAGATAAAAAAAACAGGAATCATCCCAAGAAAAGAGAAATCAGTCAAGAATTTCAACATATTATATAATAATGGCATTTAAACCACAAAATAAGTTGCACATCTTAATTTAGATTTGTAACTTTGCGAGCTGAATGCGCTATTATAACGCTATAATAGCGGATTTTCAACATAAAAAAGGACACAACAGAACAAACAGTTATTTATGAAGAATATAGCTCTTATTACAGGCATCACGGGCCAGGACGGCTCGTTTTTGGCAGAATTCCTGCTCGGTAAAGGATATGAAGTACACGGTACGATACGCCGTTCATCGGTTGACTTCCGTGAGCGCATCGCCCATCTTGAGGGACAGCCACACTTCCATCTGCATTATGCCGACATGGGAGATTCCATGAGCCTCATACAGGTGGTGAGCAAGGTGCGACCCACAGAGATATACAACCTCGCGGCACAGAGCCACGTGCAGGTGAGCTTCGACTCACCGGAGTTCACAGCCGACGTTGACGCAACCGGAGTGCTCAGAGTGCTCGAGGCTGTGCGCCAGTGCGGACTTGCCGACACATGCCGAATATATCAGGCATCGACATCGGAGCTATACGGAAAGGTGGAGGAAGTGCCACAGAACGAAAACACTCCGTTCCATCCATATAGCCCATACGCCGTGGCAAAGCTCTACGGATATTGGATTGTGAAGGAATACCGCGAGGCTTACAATATGTTCTGCTGCTCGGGAATCCTTTTCAACCATGAGAGCGAGCGCAGAGGCGAGACGTTCGTGACACGCAAGATAACACTCGCGGCAGCACGCATCGCACAGGGAAAACAGGAAAAGCTTTACCTGGGCAACCTTTCTTCGCTGCGCGACTGGGGATACGCCAAGGACTACGTGGAGTGTATGTGGCTCATCCTGCAGCATGACAAACCGGAGGACTTCGTCATCGCTACCGGAGTGCAGCACTCTGTGCGTGACTTCTGCTATCTGGCATTCAAGCATGTCGGCATAGAACTGGAATTCAAGGGCGAAGGCGAAAACGAGAAGGGTATCGACAAGAAGACGGGCAAGGTAATCATCGAGGTGTCAAAGGATTTCTATCGCCCTACCGACGTGGTGAATCTCTGGGGAGACCCAACCAAGGCAAAGGCTAAGTTGGGATGGGACCCGGGCAAGACATCGTTTGAGAAGCTCGTCAAAATAATGGTTGACGCCGACATGGCAAAGGTGGCAGTGGAACGCGCCGGAGAGAAGGTGAAGACAAACCTCGCCGAATATCTTGAGAAGGGTATCGTGAAATAACAACACCGATATAGGAATACAAAACACTAATAAAACATGTCATTAGACAAAAGCAGCAAAATCTACATCGCCGGTCACCACGGACTCGTGGGGTCGGCGATATGGAACAATCTTAAGGCAAGGGGATACGAAAACCTGGTGGGACGTTCACACAAAGAGCTGGACCTCACAGACCAATACGCAGTGGAGAAATTCTTCGACGAGGAGAAGCCGGACGCTGTGGTGCTCGCAGCAGCCTTCGTGGGCGGAATAATGGCGAACTCGCTATACCGCGCCGACTTCATCATGCAGAACATGAAGATGCAGTGCAACGTGATAAGCAACGCATATTCGCACGGGGTGAAGAAACTGCTCTTCCTCGGTTCAACTTGCATCTATCCGAAGGATGCGCCACAACCGATGAAGGAGGACGCACTGCTCACCTCACCACTGGAATACACCAACGAGGAATATGCAATAGCAAAGATTGCCGGACTGAAAATGTGTGAGAGCTACAACCTGCAGTATGGCACGAACTATATCGCCGTGATGCCGACGAACCTATATGGACCGAACGACAACTTCCATCTGGAGAACAGCCACGTGATGCCTGCGATGATGCGCAAGATATATCTGGCAAAACTCATCCACGACGGAGCATGGGACATGATCGAGAAGGACATGGACAAACGACCGATCAACCCAGACGACAAGCTACGCCAGACTATAGGTGAAGGGAACGTGGACGGAAAGAACCCGAAGGACCGCATACTCAAGGCTCTGGAATACTACGGGATATACGACAACAAAGTGGTGCTCTGGGGTACCGGCAAGCCGCTGCGCGAATTTCTGTGGAGCGAAGACATGGCCGACGCCAGTGTACACGTGCTGCTCAACGTGGACTTCAAAGACATCATAGGCATAGAGAAATACAGTTCGGTGTTCTATGGTGCAAAGGTTGACGGAACAGTAGACCGCAACAACAGCGAGGGACGAGGAGGTGCGATACCGCAGCTCGGCGAAATAAGGAACTGCCATATCAACGTGGGCACAGGCAAAGAACTGACAATCAAGGAATTGTCTGAACTTGTGGTAAAAGCAGTAGGATTCGAAGGAACAGTGGAATTCGACGCAAGCAAGCCGGACGGCACACCACGCAAACTCATCGATGTGAGCAAGCTGCACAGTCTGGGATGGACCCACAAGGTGGAGATAGAAGACGGAGTGGAGAAACTGTTCAAGTGGTATAAGGACGGCATCAGCTGACACATGCTTACGAGTCTGCAACAACAGCAAAGGCTCAAAAACTCTGAAAAAAGGAAGAAAAGAAGACTAAATGACGACTGGGAAGAGACCCCCCCGACTCGCCGACAATCCGGGGACAATGCATGTCAAAACCTGCATTGCCCCTGACAAAGACGAGAAAGAGATGCCATGAGAAAAAGAAACATCCTTTCTATCAGACTATACCGACTTAAGATAAAAAGAGCAAAGATCTCTAATAAAAAAACAAGTTTTGAACTACGCATATGGAATGGGTACAAGTAAATATGGGCGGAACATGGATGAGACAGAAGCTGAACAATATGCACAGCAACGGTCTCGTAGTAGCTGCCACCATCCTTGGCGACTTCATCATCGCCATGCTGACATACTGGCTCTTCAACACCGTGATAGGCACGCCGTTGGACGACACGCAGCTACACACGTCGATACTCATCGGAGTGATCTATTGCGCCTGCATACTCAACGGCGGAGTGATACTATACATACGCAACGTGAAGAGATTTCAGATAGTGACGCTCGTGACAAGAAACGTGCTGCTCTTCGTGGTCCTGTCTGTACCGCTGCTCAGACTCGGCCATTTCAACCACATGAGCTACAAAATCCTACCGCTCTTCCTCTTCTCGCTGATATTCATGGTGTCGGCATTCCGCATTTTCGTGAGATGGGCGGTGATAAGCTACAGAAGACGAGGCAAATCAATCAACCGGGTGGTGTTCGTCGGCAGTAAGGAGAACAACATCTCGCTATACAAAGAAATGCTCGCAATATCATCTTTGGGATACCAAGTGGTGGGATATTTCGATGACCAGCCTAACCGGAACTTTCCCCAAGAATGCAAATTCCTGGGCAAGACGAGCGAAGTGATAGACTATCTCAAAGGCAACCATTCAATACATGAGCTGTTCTGCTGTCTGCCATCAAGCCGTGCCGACGAGATCCTGCCGATAATACACTACTGCGAAAAGAATTTCATACACTTCTACAACGTACCGAACGTGACGAACTACCTGCACCACAGGGTTTATTTCAACATGCTCGGCAACGTGCCATACCTGAGTCTCTACAGGGAACCTCTCTCCCACCCCGAAAACCGTGCACTGAAACGTGCCTTCGACATCGTGGTGTCGGGAGTGTTCCTGGTGACGCTGTTCCCTATCATTTTCATTATCGTGGCAATAATAACGAAACTGACAATGCCGGGACCGATTTTCTTCAAGCAGAAAAGAAACGGACTGAACGGCAAGGAGTTCTACTGCTACAAATTCCGCAGCATGAAGGTGAACGCTGATGCCGACAAACTGCAGGCTACGAAAGACGATCCGAGAAAGACGAGATGGGGCGACATAATGAGAAAGACGAACATCGACGAGATGCCGCAGTTCTGGAATGTGCTGAAGGGGGATATGAGCGTGGTGGGACCGCGCCCACATATGCTCAAGCACACTGAGGAATACTCAAAGCTCATCGACAAATACATGATACGCCACTTCGTGAAACCAGGAATAACGGGATGGAGCCAAGTGACCGGATTCAGAGGTGAAACGAAGCAACTGTCACAGATGGAGGGCAGAGTGGAAGGCGACATCTGGTATATAGAGCATTGGTCGATAGGTCTCGACTTATATATAATGTATCGCACGGTGAGAAATATCATCGAAGGCGACAATGCGGCTTATTGACACGAAACGGCAAGAAAAACGCCACATAGCGAAACCAATTTAAAAAGATACAGACATGACATATAGAATAACGGCACCACAACAGCTCGAGACGGAAATAAATCTGCCGGCATCGAAGAGCATCAGCAACAGAGCGCTCATCATATATGCCCTCTCGGGAAGGAAGACAATGCCTGAACATCTCTCAGACTGCGACGATACAGAGGTAATGATCAACGCACTGAGAGACATGCCCGAAACCATCGACATCAAGGCGGGCGGCACGGCAATGAGATTTCTGACAGCTTATCTTGCCGTGACACCTGGAGAGCACACTATAACGGGAACGGAACGCATGAGACACCGCCCAATCAACATCCTGGCCGACGCACTGCTAAGACTCGGCGCCGACGTGGCATACGAAGAGAATGAGGGATTTCCGCCATTGCGCATCAAGGGAAGACAACTGCAGGGAGGTTCGCTGGAAGTGCAGGGCAACGTAAGCTCGCAGTTCATCTCAGCACTGCTCATGATAGCACCGGGTATGGAGAAGGGACTGACACTGCATCTCACCGGAGACATCATCTCCAGACCATACATCGACCTGACTCTCTGCACAATGCGCAACTTCGGAGCTGATGCTGAATGGACCGACAACGACACTATAGAAGTGAAACCTCAACCATACACCCCACAAGATTATTACATCGAGAGCGACTGGAGTGCGGCGTCATACTGGTATGAGATTCTCGCCCTCTCAAAAGACAACGAGGCGGAGATAAAACTCAACGGACTGATGGACGGTTCGCTGCAGGGCGACTCCGTGGTGAAATACCTCTTCAGCATGCTGGGCATCAAGACTTCGTTCAGCAGCAGGACACGCAACGTGCCGACAACTGTGACACTACGCAAGACCGGACTTGTGTCGGCACGGCTCGACTACAACTTCATCAACCAGCCAGACCTGGCACAGACGTTCGTGGTGACCTGCGCTCTGATGGGAGTGCCGTTCCACTTCACAGGACTCGCCACACTGCACATCAAGGAGACCGACCGAATCGTGGCGCTGAAAACGGAAATGCGCAAGCTGGGATATGTGATAAGCGACGGCGACGGAACGGAACTGATATGGGACGGAGAGCGCTGCGAACCGGAAGAAAATCCCGTAATCGAAACCTATGAGGACCATCGTATGGCATTGGCTTTCGCTCCTGCGGCATCACAGATACCAGGACTGGGAATCAACAATCCGCAAGTGGTGACGAAATCATATCCGCATTTCTGGAAAGACCTGGCAGACGCCGGTTTCCTGATCTCGGAAGAATAGCAGGACCGGAGCAAAACAATCTGCCGACAATCTTTATTACACAAGATAATACAAAACATCCGCACATACAATAAAAAGCGGTTTTTTGAGTTATTATAGAGTGAAAAATATTATAGACAAACATACATTATCAATAGTCGTGGCGTTTCTTGCCGTCATGACCGTAATCGGCTGCTCCACACAGAAGAACACGTCGGCAAGCAGATGGTGGCATTCATTCAACGCAAGATACAACACCTACTACAACGGTTCGCTAGCATATATAGACGCTTCTCTCGAAAAAGAGAACGGCAACAAGGACAACTTCACTGAGATGTTGCCCCTATACACCGTGGGCAACAAAGCAAGCCGCGAACTGGGAAAGGGAAACTTCGACCGCGCAATAGAAAAATGCCAGAAGGCGATAAAGCTGCACAGCATCAAGAAACGACCGGAATGGAACAAATCGCGCAAGAAAAACGCAAAAGACATCGAATGGCTGAACAGACGCGAATACAACCCGTTCCTCTGGAAAGCATGGCTGCTGATGGGACGCTCACAATTCATGAAGGGGTCGTTCGACGAAGCGGCTTCCACTTTCGCATACATGAGCCGTCTGTATGCCACGCAACCCGCTATCTACGGCAAGGCAAGGGCTTGGCTGGCAAGATGCTACGTGGAACAGGACTGGCTATACGACGCAGAAGATGTGATAACCAAAATAAAGCGAGACTCGCTGAACTGGAGGGCTCAGAAAGACTGGGACTACACCTACGCCGACTACTATATCCGAACAGGCAGATACCAGGAGGCAATACCTTATCTGAGAAAGGTAATCAAACACGAGGGACGCCGCAAGCAGCGCGCCCGCGAATGGTATCTGATGGGACAGCTGCAGACCGCTGTAGGCAACAGGCAGGCGGCATACAAGGCATACAGAAGCGTGATAAGGCAGCAACCGCCATACGAACTGGAATTCAATGCCCGCATAGCCATGACGGAAGTGATGGCAACGGGAAAATGGAAGCAAATGGTGGGCAGACTGAAACGAATGGCGAGAAACGACAACAACAAGGAATATCTCGACCAGGTGTATTATGCCATCGGCAACATATACATGAACCAGAAGGACACCGTGCAGGCAATTGCCGCATATGATAAGGGAAACGCCAAATCTACGCGCAACGGAATAGAGAAAGGCGTGCTGCTCCTGACACTCGGCGACATATACTGGGCGAAGGAGGACTTCAGCAACGCACGACGCTGCTACGGGGAAGCCATCGGACTGCTCGACAAAGACCGCAAGGACTACAAGCAACTGTCTGACCGCTCGAAGATTCTCGACGAACTCGTTCCACATACCGACGCTGTACACCTGCAGGACTCTCTGCAGGCTCTCGCCAAGATGTCGGAGAAAGACCGCAACGCCGCCATCGACCGTGTGATAGAAGCGCTGAAGAAGAAGGAAAAGGAAGAGCGCGACGCACAGGCCGAAGCCGAGGCACAGCGCGTTCAGGCACAGAACGGAGGCAGCGCAAACGCTGACCAGAGAAACAACATCACAAACAACACCCAACAGAAGAAAGACGCCATCTGGTATTTCTACAACCCTATGGCAGTGAGTCAAGGCAAGGCTACCTTCCAGAAACTATGGGGAAAGCGTGAGAACGTGGACGACTGGCAGCGAGTGAACAAGACCGTCGTCGCACAGACACAGGGAGTGGAAGAGATGACCGACGAGATGAGAGACTCACTCGCAAACGTGGCACAAATGGAGGACTCACTGGCAAATGTGGCTGACAGCGCACAGAACGATCCGCACAAACGGGAATATTATCTCGCACAGATTCCGTTCACCGAAGAACAGGTGGAGGCAAGCAACCTCCTGATTATGGACGGACTATACAATGCAGGAGTGATATTCAAGGACAAGCTCGACAACCTCGTGCTCAGCGAAAAGGAGCTGCGACGTCTTGCCGACGACTACCCTACTTACGAGCACATGGACAATGCATACTATCATTTGTTCCTGCTCTACAGCAGAATGCACCAGCCACAGACGGCTGCATCATATCTCGAAAAGCTGAAAAGCGGATTCCCCGACAGCGAATGGACGACGCTCCTCTCCGACCCGCATTTCGTGGAGAACGCACGCTATGGCGTGCATCTGGAAGACTCTCTGTATGCCGCCACATACGATGCCTTCAAGGCTGACAAGTTCATGGAGGTGAAAAACAACGTGCAGATATCGGCAACACGATTCCCATTGGGTGCAAACCGCGACAAGTTCATTTTCTTCGACGGTATGGCAAAGCTGAACAGCGGTGACGCCAAAGGTTGCGTAGACGACATGAAGACCGTGGTGGACAAATACCCGAAGAGCGAAGTGAGCACACTGGCAGGAATGATTGTAAACGGAGTGAACGCCGGAAGAAAACTGCATGGCGGAAAATTCGACATCAGCGATGTGTGGGAGAGACGTGCCGAAGTGATGAGCGACAGTGACTCTATAAAGACGCGCAAATTCACGGCGGAGCGCAATGTGGACTTCTCGTTCATCATCGCCTATCAGACTGACTCCATAAACGAGAACCAGCTGCTCTTCGAATTGGCGAAATACAATTTCAGCAACTTCCTCGTCAGAAACTTCGAGATAGCAAGAGAAGAAGTGGAAGGATTGGAAAGAATGGTGATAAGCGGATTCAAGAGCTACGACGAGGCGCTGCAATACGCACGACAGCTATACTCCAACAATAACATCCTGCGACTCACACGCAAGGCAAGAGCGATAATAATCAGCGACTCCAACAAGGAGCTGCTCGGAACGCAATACAGTTATAACGACTATGACAAGTTCTACGAGAAGCACTTCGTACCGCTGCGCATCAGTACCATGCGACTGCTCTCTGAGCCGGAAACGATAGAATACGAAAAGGAACCGGAAAGCGAGAAGCAGGAGGAGAACAAATTATACAATGGCGGAGTGATCGACGACGATACGTTCCTGCAGTTGGGAATACCGACTAACGACGAGAAGCAGAACGAGGAGAACGATGGCACCATAATACCTATCGACAGTCCAACAGTCGCGCCTGCCGACAACGGTCTGACAATACCGGTGGACAACAACGTGGCAGCACCGACTGACAAGAAGGTTGAAACACCTGTTGACGACAACACATTCTCTCTGCCTGACACTGACAACTCGACGACAGACCAGCAGGAAACATTCGACATGACTCCTGAACGACAGTCTGCCAACGACAGAAAGCAGCAAACCGCAAATGACGACCTGCCAAACATAGAGTTGGAACAGCAGGCGGAAAAGGAAGTGCCAAAGCCGACAAAGGAACCTGCCAAGACAGATAGTCCTGCAATGACTGAGAAAACGGAAAAGACAGGCACCTCAGCCAAGACGGAGTCTACAACCAAGACGGAGAAAGCGACAACGACAGAGAAGCCTGCGCCCAAGAAGGAAGAAGAGAAAAAGCCTCAACAGCAAGACAACGGCATCCACTTCACCGACGACGCTGACGACAACAACTACAATATCCAGCAGGACGACAAAAAGCAGAAGAAGCAACAGGAATTCAACCTCGAAGACGACTACTACGAGCTGGACGGATTCTAACCCACTGTTGCATGTCATCATGGATCAAGTATATTGAATAATAATTCACGAACCGACAATGAGCAACGGACTACTATTATGGGTGGACGACGAGATAGAACTCTTGCACGCCCACATCATATTCCTGGAAAAGAAGGGATATGAGGTCATCACCGTGAGCAACGGCACCGACGCCATCGACGAATGCTCACGACACAACTTCGACCTCGTATTGCTCGACGAAATGATGCCGGGAATAAGCGGACTGGAAACGCTGCAGAAGATAAAGGAGATTCTGCCTGCCACACCTGTAGTGATGGTGACAAAGAGCGAGGAGGAAAACATCATGGACCAGGCAATAGGATCGAAGATTGCCGATTATCTGATAAAGCCAGTCAACCCAAGCCAAATCCTGCTCACCCTCAAAAAGAACATACACCAGAAGGAAATAGTGACGGAAGTGACACAGACCGGATATCAGCAGAGCTTCATGAACATATCGACAAAGATTGACAACTGCCGGACTGTGGAGGAATGGATCGACGTGTACAAACTGCTCGTGCATTGGGAACTGGAACTGAGCAGCACCGAAAGCAACATGACAGAAATGCTCATGATGCAGAAGAGCGAAGCCAACAACGGATTCGCCAAGTTCATACGCAACAACTACCTTGACTGGGTGGACCCCAACAACGCACAGCTGCCATCAAGGCCGCTTATGAGCAACAACATTTTCAGCCGGAAGATATTTCCGCTGCTCGACAAGGGAGAGAAGGTGTTCCTGATTGTGATTGACAACTTCCGCTACGATCAATGGAGGGTGCTCGCAAACGAGGTGGGCGACATGTTCGATATCGACGAGAATCTATATATGAGCATTCTGCCGACAGCGACACAGTATGCACGAAACGCCATCTTCAGCGGGCTGATGCCAAACCAGATAGCGAGGATGTTTCCGGAACTGTGGGTCGATGAGGACGAAGAGGAGGGGAAAAACCTCAACGAAGCGCCACTCATACAGACGCAACTCGAAAGATACCGCCGGACGGGAACGAAATTCTCTTACCACAAGGTGAACGACTCGGTGGGCGCCGACAAACTGTTGCAGCAGTTCAGTCAGCTTGGCGATAATGACCTCAACGTACTTGTAATAAACTTCATCGACATGCTCAGCCATGCCCGCACGGAATCAAAGATGGTGCGCGAACTGGCAAACAACGAGTCGGCATACCGAAGCATCACGCTGAGCTGGTTCAGACACACCGTGCTCTCCGACCTCTTCCGCCGACTGTCAGAGAGCGACTACACCGTGGTGCTGACAACAGACCACGGCAGCGTGAGGGCATCAAGACCAATCAAGATAGTGGGAGACAGAAACACGAACACCAACCTGCGCTACAAACTGGGCAAGAACCTGAACTACAACGCCAAGGAGGTATTCGCCATAAAAGACCCGCAGAAAGCACAACTGCCATCGCCGAACCTGAGCACATCGTATGTGTTTGCCACAAACGACACGTTCTTTGCATATCCAAACAACTACAACTATTATGTGTCGTACTACAAAGACACCTTCCAGCATGGAGGAATATCCATGGAAGAGATGCTCATACCGCTCGTCACGATGAAAAAGAAAAAGAGAAACTGAAAAAAGGAAGAGCGACATTACTATTAAAGGAATAGAAACCAAGGGAAAGACAAGGATAATCCGACAGAGGACTCCGTATTTCCCTTGACAAAACAAACGACAATGAACAAAGAAATAACAATAAACGGTCTCGACAGCATCAACGAAGCTGCCAAAGAGTTTGTAAACAACATGGGCGATGCCAAGGTGTTCGCCTTCTACGGCAAGATGGGTGCCGGCAAGACTACATTCATCAAGGCAATCTGCGATTGTCTCGGCGTGGTAGACACCGTTACGTCGCCAACCTTCGCCATCGTGAACGAATATCAGTCTGACACAGTGGACTACCCTATCTATCACTTCGACTTCTATCGCATCAAAAAGTTGGAAGAGGTCTACGATATGGGCTATGAAGATTATTTCTATGGAGGCGGAATATGCCTTATAGAATGGCCGGAGCTGATAGAAGATCTGTTGCCGGAGGACGCTGTCCATGTGGACATCAAAGAGAACGAAGACGGCACGAGAAGTGTCAAGTTCTGACAAAGGAAACAATCTTTATCCACAATGAACACTGAAAACCAAGACGAGCAATTCATGCGCAAGGCTCTCGTTGAAGCACAGGCTGCTTTCGACGAGGGAGAGATTCCGGTGGGAGCCATCGTGGTGTGTCACGGCCGCATCATCTCCCGTGCCCACAACCTGACGGAAACCCTGACCGACGTTACCGCACATGCCGAGATGCAGGCGATAACGGCTGCCGCAAATGCCTTGGGAGGCAAATATCTCACCGACTGCACGCTCTACGTCACCGTGGAACCGTGTCCCATGTGTGCCGGAGCCATCGGATGGGCACAGATACCACGCATCGTATACGGAGCTCCAGACGAAAAGCGAGGCTATCACAAATTCGCACCTAACGTATTTCATCCCAAAGCGACAGCCATCGGAGGAGTACTCGAAGAGGAATGCCGGACGCTGATGCAGGAGTTTTTCAAGAAAAGAAGATGACAAGCGATAAGAGAAAAGGAGTCGGAAAGAAAATGAGAGGAAAGGAAAGGTCATGATAAAAAAGCTGACGAAATGGATGCCCATACCTCTGATTCTTAGTAAAAGCGAGAATTTCTGAAAAACTGTCAGACCATCTGGTTTTTCGTCATAACATTCTGACAAACAGACAGTTGACTGTCTGGCGATTGTCAGTCAATTGTCTGGATGGTTTGCTGATGAAAGGGAATAAAAACTTGGGCGATGTTTTTTTTGACCGCATACACGAGCATCGCGGATACGCTTACGAATTGTCAGATGTGAGGAATTCAGACTACAGGGATTGTATGCGTTTGCAGAATCCAGAAAACAGGAATACGGGTATTTGTAATAAGCAAATTTAAACCCACCAATTTTTCGTAAAGTTGACCCACCGGCTTATATCCCCCCTAACGTGGGGAATGAAACCCCACATTAGGGGGTTATGTTCCCCACGCTGTGGGGGAAAAAATCAAGGGTAGGAAACAGTATTACAACAGTCAATTATTGGGCAGACGTCTGACAGCAATTCTGCCCAACAGGGGTAAGCAGCGTGCCCCTATTGAGAAAGCACCGTGCCCCAGTTGGGCAAGCACCGTGCCCAATTTAGCACAAACTGACATTAGAATTAAGCGTGCACTGAATTAATTCCGCCAATGGGTTTCATTAATATAATTATGTCAGAATATTTCAAGTGTGCGTGATGCCGCCAATGGTTTAAAAAAAAAAAATCGGCCAAAATAAAAACCACCGGAAGCAACGTTATGAATGCTACCGACGGTTGTTGCTTTTACCTTAAAAGCCCACCTATATTTACCCGATCAAATCCAAATCCTATATGTCATACTATACGTAAAGCCATAGTATGACAGCCATTTTTTATTCAAATGCAAAGATAGGACAAAATATTTACATTTACAAGCATATTGACTAAATAATCTACAGGAAAAAGAAAATCGTTCCATACCGCTATATCAACAGCGATATGGAACGATAATTCCTTTTCTCCTGCCCATCCAGCCTACAATACCGACTGACAAAGGAGCATTACAATCTGCTTAGAGCAGAGTCTCGAACTTCTTCTGGATAGCAGACTTAGACTGTCCGCCAACGAGACGGTCTACGACCTCGCCGTTCTTAATGAACAGCAGAGTCGGGATGTTGCGGATGCCATACTCCATAGCGATGTCGTCGTTAGCCTCAACGTCACACTTGCCTACTACTACCTTGCCGTCGTACTCCTCTGCAAGCTCTGCCACGAAAGGAGCGATGGCACGGCATGGTCCACACCATGTTGCCCAGAAATCCACTACTAATGGCTGCTCGCCATTCTTCAAACTCTCAAAGTTCTCTGAGGTGATTGTTACTTCCATTTTATTTTTGTTTTATTGTTCTTGTTATTAAATTCTAAGGATGTCTTTCATACTCCGCATGTCATCACCCCTGGCTGCCACAACCGGCATTTCCCTGTTTATCCAAGGTGCTTTCCATGGGTTGCCACAGCCTCCGCGTATGACCTGCATTCAAATTGCGCCACAAATTTAGCTCTTTTTTATGAGATGCGAAGCTTTTTATCAATATTTTTCAATTTATATGATATTCCAACGCTTCGTTCTCCTTGATGAAAGACAACAGATCTTTAGTCACGTTCACACTCATGCCCTTCGAGCGCATGGTGATGCTGCGACGGTCTTCAATGCTGTCGAGCTGCACATAGACATGCGTCGGGCCTGGATCAGCTGAGAGTTTCTGACACAGGTCTGTGACGAGCGTAGTGGATATTTTATGCGAATCGATGACTATGGTGAGCTTCTCGATACGTTTGTCCTTCACGGTCTGCAGATACTGAATATCGGAGATATTGAAATCATATAAATTGCTGCCGGCATATATCTGGGTTATCTGTGCCTTGATATACACCGATGCCCCGATGGAGAACATTCCCCTCCAACGTCCCCACGCCTCTCCGAAAAGAGCTATCTCACCAGAGCCTTCAAAATCTTCGAGCATGACAAAGCCACATGGTTTACCTTTCTTTGTCATCGACTCGCGGACGTTGGTCACGATACCTCCTACGGTGATGTCGCCACGGTCCATCAGTTCCTTCTTGTCTGCCACCTCCGGACATTTCGTGTTGCAAAGGTTTTCGAGCACCACGGCATAGCTGTCGAGAGGATGCGCCGAGAGATAGATGCCCACGAGGTCGCGCTCGCGGTTGAGTCTCTCTATGTCGCTCCACCGTTCACACTCAGGAATCTTGGGCGTTGCGATTTCCACTTCTTCATCAGCAAACATACTGAAGAGGTTGTTGCTTGCCTGCTGCTTTGACACCTGGTATGCCTGTCCGAAACGCAGCAGCGTATCGAAGAAGTTTTCTCCCTTCTCGTTCTGTGCGAAATATCGTTCACGGTCTATACCGAAGCTGTCGAAGCCTCCGCTGAGCGCCAAGCTCTCGAAGCATTTGCGGTTGCAGGCGCTGAGGTTCACTCGCTGCACAAAGTCGAAGATATCCTTGTAAGGTCCGTTTTTCTCTCTCTCGGCAATCAGCGATTCGGCAGCTGCCGCTCCCATTCCCTTGATGGCGGCGAGTCCGAAACGGATGGCTCCGCCTTTGTTCACGCTGAACTTGTTGCGGCTCTCGTTCACGTCGGGTCCGAGGGTCTCTATTCCCATCGCCTTACACTCATCCATGAGTTTCGTGATTTCGGTGATGTTGGCAAGGTTTCGGCTCATGTTGGCAGCCATGTATTCGGCAGGATAGTGTGCCTTGAGATATGCCGTCTGATATGCCACCCATGAGTAGCAGGTGGCATGCGACTTGTTGAAGGCGTAGCTGGCGAACTTCTCCCAGTCTGCCCATATTTTCTCGAGCACCTTCGGGTCGTGGCCGTTTTTCTTTCCGCCCTCGATGAACATCGGCTTCATCTGGTCTACGATGGCTTTCTTCTTCTTTCCCATCGCCTTACGCAGGGCGTCGCTCTGGCCTCGGGTGAAGTCGGCGAGCTGACGGGAGAGAAGCATCACCTGCTCCTGATACACCGTGATGCCGTAGGTGTCTTTCAGGTATTTCTCCATGCAAGGGATGTCGTATTTTATCTCTTCCTTGCCGTTCTTACGGGCGATGAAGGATGGGATATAGTCCATTGGTCCCGGACGGTAGAGGGCGTTCATGGCGATGATGTCCTCGAATGTCGTGGGATGCAGCTCGCGCAGGTATTTCTGCATTCCGGCAGACTCAAACTGGAAAGTTCCGATGGTGCGTCCTTCGCTGTATAGCTGATATGTCTGCGGGTCGTCGATAGGGATAGTATCGAGGTCTATGTCTATGCCCCGGTGAAGCTTCACGTTCTCCACTGCCTCTTTCAGGATGGATAGGGTCTTCAGTCCGAGGAAGTCCATCTTGATGAGTCCGGTCTCCTCAATCACGTGTCCGTCGTATTGCGTACAGAGCAGTTTGTGGCCGGGGTCCGACTTGTCTTCTGCCGTTGACACCGGCACCCAGTCGCTGATGGCGTCGCGGCATATGATGGTGCCACAGGCATGGATACCTGTGCCACGCACAGTGCCCTCAAGCATCTTGGCATAAGTTATGGTGTTGCGCATCCGCGGGTCTGGAGAAGCCTCTGCCTCTCTCAGCGCCGGCACGCATTTGATGGCGTTCGGAAGGTTCATCTTCAGCGAGTTTCCTTCTGAATCCGACAGTTTGTCAGGTATCTGCTTGCAGAGGGCGTTCACCTCGGCAAGCGGCACTTTCTCCACTCGCGCCACGTCTTTGATGGCGTTCTTCGTCGCCATCGTTCCGTATGTGATGATATGCGCCACCTTGTCGTGGCCATATTTGTCTTCCACCCATTCCAACACCTTGCCTCGTCCGTCATCGTCGAAGTCGGTATCGATATCGGGGAGCGATATACGGTCGGGGTTGAGGAAACGCTCAAACAGCAGGTCGTATTTCATCGGGTCTATCTTGGTGATGCCCAGACAGTATGCCACGACGGATCCTGCTGCCGATCCACGTCCCGGTCCCACCATCACTCCCAACTCGTCGCGTGCCGAGTTGATGAAATCCTGCACGATGAGGAAGTATCCCGGAAATCCCATCGTCTTCATGATATGCAGTTCGAATTTCACTCGTTCGTGCACTTCCTTCGACAACGGATCGCCGTAGCGTTCCTTTGCTCCGTCGTAGGCGAGCTTGGCAAGATAGTCTGCCTCAAACTTTATCCTATAAAGCTTGTCGATGCCTCCCAGCTTTTTTATCTTCTTGTCTGCCTCATCCTTCGGCAGCGGATTCTCGCCGTTCTCGTCTGAGGTGAACTCATGGTATAGTTGTTCCGGCGTGATGTTGCGGCGTGTGTCTTCCTCTGTTCCGAACTCTTTGGGGATGGGGAAGAATGGCATGATGGGGGCATGGTCGATGGAGTATGTCTCCACCTTGTCGAGAATCTCAATTGTGTTAGACAGCGCCTCCGGCACATCGGCAAACACCTCGTTCATCTCCTCACGGGTCTTGAACCACTCCTGCTTGGAGTAGAGCATACGGTTGGGGTCATCGAGGTCGCGGCCGGTGGATAGACACAGCAGATGGTCATGTGCCTCGGCATTGTCTTTGTCCACGAAATGGGCGTCGTTGGTACATACCACCTTTATGCCGTATTCTTTGGCAAGCTGCAGTATCACCCTGTTCGCCTTCTGCTGCAGCGGGAATGTCTCTCGGTTTGCCCTCTGGTTGGGATCTTTCACTTCGTGCCGCTGCAGCTCCAGATAGTAGTCGTCGCCAAACACCCGCTTATACCACTCTATCGCCTCACGTGCTCCCTCGATGTCGTCGCGCAGGATTTTTGCCGGCACCTCGCCGGCGATACATGCCGAACACACGATGAGGTCTTCATGATATCTCTCCAGGTCCTCACGGTCGGTTCGCGGACGCATGTAGAATCCGTCTACCCATGCACGGGAAACGAGCTTTATCAGGTTCTTGTATCCGTTGTAGTTCTTGGCGAGCACTATCAGGTGGTAGCCGCTCTTGTCCACCTTTGGGTCGCTGCGGTCTGACTTCTTGCGGCGCGCCACATACATCTCGCAACCGAAGATGGGTTTGAATTCAGGCTTACCCTCGTCGCGGAGCTTGCCGTTCACCTTGTTGCAATAGTTGAACAGCTCCTTGATTCCGAACATGTCGCCGTGGTCGGTTATCGCCATTCCCTTCATGCCGTTGGCAACGGCCTTGTCCACGAGCTTCGATACGCTCGACTGTCCGTCAAGGATACTGTAATATGTATGTACGTGTAAATGTATGAAATCCTGCATCGCTGAGTATAAGGTGGTTAAGTTTTCTGTTTTACTTTTTGCTATAAAAGTGGCTCAAAGTTACACTTTATCCATGAAATGGCAAAAGAATAAGAACAAAATTTGCGAAATACGCAAAAAAGCGGTATCTTTGCAGATGCTTTAAAAACAAGCTTCTATTTTACGACGAAATACTATGGGTAAGAAAATAAAAAAACTGAAGAACGTAAGAATACATAGAGAAGGAACAGACACACTGCTCTACGGGGCGATTTTCGTCGTCGCCGTCGCTGCAATACTCTGGTTCTATGTAGACTGCAAAGCGGCTTTCTGGAGCTTTGTCGGCATCTTCGGAATCGTCTATGCCATAGTGCTGAACTTTTTCCGCTGCCCAAAAAGATATTTCGAGGGCGACACCGACAAGGTGGTAGTAGCACCTGCCGACGGAAAGATTGTGGTTATCGAAGAGGTTGAGGAAAACACTTATTTCCACGACAAGCGACTAATGATAAGCATATTCATGAGCCTTTTCAACGTGCATGCCAACTGGTTTCCCGTTGACGGCAAAGTGAAATTCGTTCACCATCAGAACGGAAACTTCCACAAGGCATGGCTACCGAAAGCAAGCGAGGAGAATGAGCACGCTGACATAATGCTTGAGACCGAAGACGGCACGGAAATCCTGTGCAGACAGATTGCGGGAGCCGTGGCACGAAGAATCGTGACATACGCGAAGCCGGAAGAAGACTGCTACATCGACGAGCATCTTGGATTCATCAAATTCGGTTCAAGAGTGGATGTATATCTGCCACTCGGCACGGAGGTGTGCGTGAAGATGGGACAAAACACCACCGGAGACAAGACCGTCATCGCAAAGCTCAAATAAGAGCACACACATGATGAGAAAACCATAAAGCCATAGACTCATGACCCTACGCCAAAGGCCGGGCTGCAAGAGTCTATGGTTTGTTTTTATAAAGAATGGCGGACAACAACGCCATATAGAAGGCAACGGCAAATACGCGGAACACGAAAAGAGCAATCACCAAGCCTCATCCGCCAGACCTGCAGACAAGAACCCATCAGAGAGAAAAACAACAAACGAAACAAAAGGAAGGAGAAAAAGAAATGGCAAACTTCATCACCAAAAACATACCAAACACCATAACCTGCTGCAACCTCATATCAGGCTGCATAGCCACATCTTTCGCATTCGTCAACCGCCCTGAACTGGCTCTGTTGTGGATAATCATAGGTGCCGTGTTCGACTTCTTCGACGGCATGAGCGCAAGACTGCTCGGAGTGTCGTCGCCGATAGGAAAAGAACTGGACTCGCTCGCCGACGACATCACGTTCGGAGTAGCACCGGCAACTATGGTGTTCGCCGAACTTGCCGTGATGGACTATCCCGCCACTCTCGAACCGCTGCGGCAATACCTGCCATACTTCGCATACATAATGGCGGCATTCTCAGCGCTCAGACTCGCGAAGTTCAACCTCGACACCCGACAGACCACATCGTTCATCGGACTGCCGACACCTGCCAATGCCCTGTTCTGGGGATCGCTCATCGTGGGAGCAAGAGACCTGCTGGAGGCTTCGCCATACAACGTGTTCATCGTAATGGCAATGGTACTGCTGACCAGCTACATACTGATTGCCGAAATACCGATGTTCGCATTGAAATTCAAAAACTGGGGATGGAAAGGAAACGAAGTGAAATACATATTCATCATAACCTGCATCCCGCTGATAGCCTTTTTCCAGCTCTCGGCATTCGCCATAATAATAGCATGGTATGTCATTCTGTCGGTTTGCGTGAACAAGACAGCAAAGAAAACCGCCCCTGCCAACGACCCGAAGGCATAGGAACACCCTCTGCCGGACAAATGGCATCATATTTGCCGGTTCTAAGACAGAAGCGACTGCTCACCCCTATGCGAATATCGTCATTATTCAAGGTAAGGGAGAGAGCGGCATAACGACAGTACTCACCAAAACATCTCAACATGGAACTGCTATTATACATCATACTCTTCTTCTTAATCTACTGGGGAATAAGGGGTGCAATAAAACTCTTTGTGATATTCAGACAGATACACAAAGTGAAAAAGCAATTCGACGATCTCAACAAACAGTGGAACGGCAACAACCCATTCGGCGACAATGCACAAGGCGGATTCGGAAACGGCACTTCCCATAGCGGATTCGGGAGCAACCCAAACACAGGCAACAGCCAAACCTCCGGCAATACCAGTTCCTCACGCCGCTACACCACTACGACTGGCGACGTGATAGAAGACCGCCGCACCGAAGACGAGATAAACCGCCGCATATTCACCCAAGACGAAGGAGAATATGTGGACTTCGAGGAAGTGGAATAAGCAGAATACCTTTTGACGAATTAGGGGCGTTTTTTAAGCAACAGAGACTCATTATTCGGATTTTTTATCTACTTTTGTAAATGAAACAAAACAGAACGTTATGATTATACATGTAGCCAATCCGATTTACGACTCCGTGTTCAAATATCTCATGGAAGACGAGCGCATAGCCAAGACCATACTGTCGGCTTTGCTGAAGAAAGAAGTGATCCACGTGACGGTGCGTCCACATGAATACAGCAACACCACACGCGACACCCTGTCTATGTTCCGCATAGATTTTGCGGCGACAGTGCGTGAGCGCGAAGGCGGTGCGATAAAGGACCGCATTGTTCTGATAGAGCTGCAGAAGACATGGCTCAACACCGAGACCCTGCGTTTCCGCCAATATCTCGGAGCCCAATACAGCAACAAGAACAACATGCGCGAAGCCGATGAGAAAGGCTTTGCCTACCCGATGGTAGCTGTTTATCTCCTCGGGCACAAGGTGGGAAACATCAAGGAACCGATAGTATATGTCAATCATGACGTGTTTGACTATAACGGAAACATCGTGGCCGACGTCAATGAAGAGCCTTTTGTGGAAAGTCTGACCCACAATAGCATTATTGTGCAAATTCCTCTTCTGCATGGCAATGTGAACAACAGACTTGAGAAGGTGCTCAGCGTGTTCGACCAGACCCAAGTTGAGGGCGACACGCAACAGGTACTTAAAATAGACGAAGACAAGTATGCTGATGACAGCGACATGCTGTACGTGCTGCATAAGCTCACAGCTGCTGCCGCAAATTCAGAGATGCGTCAGGACATGAATGTAGAGGATGAATACTACAAAGCCATTGAAGACCGTGATACAGCTATAATGCAGCGCGACAAAATGCTCAAGGAGAAAGAGCAGCAGTTGTCACAGCAAAGCGAACAGTTGTCGCAGCAGAGCGAACAGTTGTCGCAGCAGAGCGAACAGTTGTCACAGCAGAGCGAACAGTTGTCACAGCAGAGCGAACAGTTGACTTTGAAGGATGAACAGCTACGCAATATGGCTAAAGCGTTGTTTGCCAAAGGAATGACAGAGGAGCAGATTTCGACAATGACTGGCATTAGTCTTGAAAACGTAGTGAAACTTCTGAAATAGGAAATAAGAAAACATGAAGAAACAGGAATATGCCAAAGTCAACAAAGAATGGCTATTGGAGAAAGCAAAGGAAGAGGGGGTCAGGGAGATTCCCGGAGGCATATATTATAAGGTATTGAAGGAGGGACTCGGCGACGGGCGACACCCGTCGAGGCGCAGCATAGTGACTGCCCACTATACGGGCAGGACCATCAACGGCAAGAAATTCGACTCCTCGCTCGGCGGTGCACCGCTCGCCGTGCGCCTCTGCGACCTCATCGATGGATGGATTATCGCCATGCAGCAGATGTGTGTGGGCGACAAATGGGAGGTGTACATACCGGCGGAGAAAGGCTACGGCAAATTCTCACAGCCGGGAATACCGGGCGGTTCCACGCTCGTGTTCGAAATTGAACTGTTGGGCATTGCCTGACAGAGTATATCCAGAAGATTATCCAGCCTATACTTTACGAAACAAAAAACAAATTCTTTTTTTGACTCGTAAAGCATAGGCCTACGCTTCAGATACTATACAGATGAGTTCACACTTGGCGAGAAAGACGGCAACGGAAATTAAGTTTTAAATAAGTGAAGCGGCAAAGTGACGGAGGTTGCTGAATGCCACTTCTTTTTTTATTGCCTCTTCCAACGGCATGCCTTCCGGCGTTATGCTTTCTACAAAGGAGAAGCCTGCGGAAAGAAGTTCGTCCTTGTCTTCCACTCCGCCGGCTACAAGTCCTACGGGTACCCCCAACTGCTTTCCACGCAACAGGATACGCTGCGGAAGCTTGCCCATCAAGGTCTGGCGGTCGGCACTTCCTTCACCTGTTATTATCAAATCAGCATCTTTTATCTTTTCATTGAAGTCCGTGAGGTCCAAGAGCAGGTCGGCACCCGACTTCATCTCTGCTCCGAGATATTGCATGAAGGCATAGCCCAACCCTCCGGCAGCTCCGGCTCCCGGTTCGTTTGACTTGTCGAAACCGAAATGCAGGGCAGATTTCCCTGCAAAGAGACGGGCACGGCGGTCGAGCTGTTCCACCATCTCTGGCGTTGCTCCCTTCTGCGGAGCATAAACATAGGCTGCACCGTTCTCACCGCAAAGAGGATTGGTTACATCGGAAGCGAGAGTGAACCTACATTCGCCAAGTTCCGTCTTCATCGCCTCATCGAAATTCTTGCCACGGGCAAAGATATCCACGAGCGCACGAATCATTCCTATTCCTGCATCGCTCGTCCCCGTGCCGCCCAGTCCGATAATGAAATTGCGGCAGCCCCGCTTTATGGCTCTCGACAGCAACTCCCCCACTCCATACGTGGTGGCACGCATCGGATTGCGCTCATCCTCCTTTACGAGATTCAGTCCACATGCCTGTGCCACCTCTATTATCGCCGTGCCGTCTGGCGCAATGCCATATTGGGCATCCACACGACGCATCATCTGGTCGTGGATATACACCGGCTCCAATGTTCCGCCGAGGGCTGCAGTAAAGGCATGGAGCATCCCGTCGCCTCCGTCTGACATCGGCAGACAGACTGTCTCTATTCCCTCACGACAGAGGGCTTCTGCCAATGCCGTCTCCACTTCGACCGACGACAGGCATCCCTTGAATGAATCTATGGCAAGAATGTATTTCATGAGTCCGCCTCCTCGTTGCCAGTCGGTGTATGTGGGTTATTGTCTGTTTCATTGTCTGCCGCTGCCACATCGGCATCACCAGCCTGATGATGGGCGAGCAATGGAGCGTCGTCAGACTCTATGTATATAGACTCGTCCATTTCGGCGAGTGTCTTCTTGCGCTGGTTTTCCTTAGCTCCTGCCTTGAGCAGCTTCCGCGCTGCCGTTATGATGCTCGGACCGCTGTCGGCGGTGGTGATCTTCAGTTTGGTCATCTTCTTTATAGTGTCGTTCATGCTCGTCTCCACATCCATGAAGCGCACTCCGAAATCCTGCACACGGTCTATCACCTGGTTGGCGGCGTCGATCATCACCTGCTGGTTCTTGAGCTGTCTCACCTGTGTCCACATCATCTCCAGCACACGTAGGTTCATATACATGGTCTGCGGACCGAGAATCATCACGCCCTCGTCGTATGCCTCGCGCCACAGGGTGTCATCATTGAGCAGAGCAAGGTTGAGAGCACCTTCTATCGGCACGTACATGATGGCGAAATTTAGCTTGTTGTATCCGTCGGGCAGGAATTTGGTGTATTCCTTACGGGCAAGTCGGCGCACCTGAGCCCTAACACTCGCAATATGTGCCTTGAGATATTCCGACTTTTCCGGTGTGCCGTCGGCGGCATTCATATAGCGCTCGTAGTCGGTGAGCGACATCTTTGAATCTACCACGACGTGACGGTTGTTGGGGAAATGAAGGATGAAGTCGGGCACCAGTCCCTTTCCGTCATCGCCTCTGGCTGATCGTCCAGCCTTGTCGCGGAGCGTTTCCTGGGTATCAAACTGTTCGCCTTCCTTGAGTTCCAGGTCTTCGAGAAGCTGCTTGAGTTTCAGCTCGCCGAAATTTCCCTGCACCTTCACCTCACCGGTGAGCGCACGGGTAAGCCTGTCGGCGGTCTCGCCCAGGGCGGCACTTTTCTGCATGTTTATCTTTATCGTTTCGTCAAGACGCGTGAGGGCTTCGTTCTGCTGGAGCTTAGACTTGTTGAAGGCTTCCTGCATGTCTTTCAGACTCTGCTGCAGAGGGTCAATGATTTTCGACACCTGCTCTTTGTTCCTCTCGCCGAGTTCGTCTTGTCTACGCTTCAGCACCTCTTCAGAGGTGGTCTGCATCTGTTCCTTTATCAGCTTCAGCTGACTGTCCACCTGCTCACGGTTCATTGTCTTCAGGGCCTCAATCTGTTTCTCGGCGCTCTCCTTGGTCTGGGCGAGCTGTGTGTTGAAGTTATCCCTAAGCTCGGCAACCTGCCGGTCGTATGAAATTCTCAGTTCTGCAATCTGCTTTTCATACGAAGTCTTATGGTCGGCAAGGAGCACATCATGCTGCTCTTTCTGCCTACGGAGCCGGTTCTCGAAATCTTCTTTCTGTATGGCGATGGTCTGCACGGCGTTGTCGGCCTTGGTTTTTTGCACATCCCTTTGAGAGGTGAGTCCGCGAATCTCATCGGTCATACGGGCTACGGTGCTGTCTTTCTCTTTCAGCCTGGCTTCAAGGGATGCAATCTGTTCACGCATATTGTCAAGAAGTTGGGAATTGTCTGGCGAATTGGCGTTCTTGCCTTTACTTCCCAAATAGTAGCCGATGAAAAGCACGGCTACAGACGCCACTATTGCTATTATCAAATATGTCTCCATCATTATTTGTCGTTTACATGAATATGAATCTAATTCGGCAGTCAGATGGGGGATTGTCGTTTATCCCAAATGCCTGTTAAATTGTTTTATACAGTATTATATAAGACGGTCGAATGACCGTTTTAGGGATTAAGCCCGATTGACAATTAGAATCTCCGGGATTTCTGACTAAAGCCAAAGCAGCTGTGTCATGCCATCATCATGGACAAATGGCAAGACACAGCTACTATCACAGTTTGATCTTATGACATTCTGTATCAGTTGTGCACGAGTGTACCGATCTGCTCTCCGTCCATCACCTTCTTCAGGTTGCCCACGATGTCCATGTTGAACACATATATCGGCAGGTTGTTCTCCTTGCACATTGTTGTAGCAGTAAGGTCCATGACCTTCAGACCGCGAGTGTAGATCTCGTCGTAGGTAATCTCGCTGAACTTGGTAGCTGTAGGATCTTTCTCCGGGTCATCGGTATAGATACCGTCTACTCTTGTCCCCTTGAGCATCACGTCGGCCTCAATCTCTATTCCACGGAGTGAAGAACCGGTATCGGTGGTGAAATACGGACTTCCCGTTCCTGCTGAGAAAATACATACGTATCCCGCCTCCATTGCCTCGATAGCCTTCCACTTGTTGTAGAACTCGCCGATAGGCTCCATACGGATAGCTGTGAGCACCTTGGTCTTCACACCTACAGCTCCGAGGGCGGAACTGAGGGCGAGGGAATTGATGACAGTGGCACACATTCCCATCTGGTCGCCTTTCACACGGTCGAAGCCCTTCCCGGCACCGCTGAGTCCACGGAAGATGTTTCCGCCGCCGATGACGATTCCTATCTGTACTCCCAGCTCATGCACTTCCTTGATCTGGCGCGCATAGTCGTTGAGACGTTCCACGTCGATACCATAATTCTGCTTGCCCATAAGACTCTCGCCGCTGAGCTTCAAAAGGATTCTATTATACTTTGCCATGTTATGTTTGATTTTTATATTCTATCTTTGTTTCAATTTGAATTTCACTTCCTTGAACTCGTATTCAGAAAGCATCCCGTCATCTCTGCGCAACATGATATGCCCGTTCTGACCAACATCCTCAATACGAGCATAAAACTCGCCGTCGCCATCTATATATCCATAGGAACCATAACGACGGTAGAGAACACCCATATACTCTTCCTTCAATTTTGCATACTCGCCCGCATTGACAATGGCGAGATAATGCTCAAACTTGGCGAGCACTGCCTCGAAGACTTTCTTCAACGGCACCGTGCGGCGCATTATCTGTGACAGAGAAACGGGATTTGGAGCATCGCTGACGAATTCTCGCTGATTCACATTGATGCCGCTGCCGATGATGCAGCTCTTCACTCCACTACTGTTTATCTCACATTCTGAAAGCGTGCCGCTGATCTTAAGATCGTCCCAATATATGTCGTTGGGCCATTTGATGGTGAAACCGCGACAGTCAGTTCCGCTTGCCACCGACCTGCCGAACATAAAGTCGTAGTCTTCCAACATCGACCAGCTCCTCACGCTCTTCACTTCCGCATCCAAAGCGGAACGGATGGCGAGAGCCATTGCTTCGAGCATGACATACTGACTGTTGGCTGGCAGATTCTCAGGATGTACCTTTACGCTGAACGTAAGGTTCTTGCCATCCTCGCTCTCCCATTTATTATCGCCGTGTCCACGACCGGCAGTCTGGTTTCTGCTAACGACTACTGTCATCAGCTCACCCTCCTCACCGTCATAGTCATGAAGATAACGGTTTGTAGAGTCTACGGAATCAAGTTCTATAACCTTTATTCTTTCCAATATTAATCCTCAAATATTATTAGTTCTATGTTGTTCTTGAAATAGCATTCCACACGCTGTTACAGAATCGTTCAATATAGTTCTTGAAAGAGCTGTAATACCGCATTATCTGAAATAATATGGCAAGAAAGCACTTTCAATATGATCTATACTGCATTTGCCATCTGCTCCCTTTGCCACAATTGAGATGATATCAAATCTGATCTGCAGGTCAATACCATTCATCTTTACGTAATGATTGGCTGCAAGAGTGATATTCTTTATCTTCTTCCAGTCGACAGACTGCTCCGGCCGCATGAAGGTGTCGTTTCTCCTTGTCTTCACTTCCACAAATACAAGCGTGTCATCAGAAATTGCAATGATATCAATATCCTTATGACCATATCTCCAATCTCTCTCCAATATGGCATATCCCTTCTCAGAAAGATAATGTACAGCGAGATCTTCTCCCCATTTACCGAAATCATTATGCTGTGCCATATGCGGATTTTGAAATATTAGAAGTAATAATTGTCAGAATTACCTGTCCAGAGAAATATTGAACTTAGAAGAACATCTTAAACAGTCGCTGAAGACAAGTGCAGAAAAAATTTATTTCAGCAATATCTTACAGTCATCAAGACTCTCCACAGTAGCCAAAGCCTCATATCGGATATTGTGTTCGCGAAGGAAATCTCCGCCATGCTGGAAAGCCTTCTCGATTATGAATCCCATCGCCTCGATTGTTGCTCCTGACATCTTGCATAGGTCTATCACACCATTTGCAGCATTGCCATTGGCAAGGAAGTCGTCGATGAAGAGCACATGGTCATCAGGGGTCAAAAAGGAATTGCTGATGCAGACGGTATAATCTCTATCTTTGGTGAAAGAATGGACTACAGTTGAAAGCATATTATCCATAGTCTTAGGCTGTTTCTTTTTGATGAAAACCACAGGCAACTGCTTCAAATATCCGACAAGGATGGCCGGAGCGATACCACTTGCCTCAATGGTAACGATCTTGTTGATGTTCAATCCATCAAATAGGCGAACAAACTCCTTAGCCACATCCATCATGAGATTAGGGTCCATCTGATGGTTGATAAAACTGTCAACTTTCAAAATTCCTCCAGGATAGCATTTGCCATCCTGCATAATCCTTTCCTTTAAGATATCCATGTGTTTTTAATATTTTCCACAAAGGTAAATAATTATATGAAAAAAGGAAAATAATGAAGAAAGAAAATAGATTATAGTCTTAGAGATTTATTCATTCTGGATAAATTCTAAAGAAAAGTAGACATACTGAAGTTTCAAAAACAATATAATGAGATAAGTATGTGACATGGATGCCAAACCAACAAACAAAATACTCGCCGAAGTCAAGAATATGAAAAACTCCTCAAAACCACTTTTTCCCCAAAACCGTCAACCATCTGGTCACATATTCGGAAGTGTCTATAATTCAGCCACTTCCGTCTGTTTCTGCATGCAAAAACCATCTGGTAATTGTCTGGACAATTCAATTATCGCCTGATGAAAACAGACATAAAGCTGCATGAGGACCAAG